>Ga0066256_1000601_pt2 | contig 79772 bp, 70 predicted proteins | sample ThiBio_1000_biof_FD_87107 | JGI IMG/M metagenome (GOLD analysis project Ga0066256, IMG submission 87107) | Wastewater bioreactor microbial communities from Cape Town, South Africa - Thiocy_expt_1000_biof (version 2) | ecosystem: Engineered > Bioreactor > Thiocyanate-remediating >... | reverse complement strand
CACCGGCGCCCGACAGGTTTTGGACCCCAGCTCCGCTGCCTTTAACAACCGCCCCCTGGGAAAGATCGGGATCGAGCTGCTTCAGTGGAATCGCCCCCCCGGCCCCGCCCGAACCCGCCCCGACAATCACCACATCGAAGTCCATGGCGTCGCGCGCCGCCGGCGCCTCGGAAATCATGCGATCTCTCTTATCCAGCTCGGAATGACTCTAAAGACTTGTTCCCGATTTCCCGGATAAGAACAACCCTGCCGAAGCCGCCGCGATATGACGTTATGGCATCCCCTCATTCCACGGATGCGGGGCAAGACAAGAGCACGCATGTTTCACCTCGCGGTCCGTCCCCGCTCTTTTGTGTCCGGTTGCGTTTTCTTCGCACGCGGCGGCGCCCGCCTCGCTCTCGCTCGAAAATGCTGTAGATTGCGCCCCGATGACGCCCGAACCGACCCCGTCCGCCCATGATCTGCTGGCCTTCTATCTGGAGGCCGGCGTCGATTGCGCGTTGTCGGACGAGCCGGCCGATCGGCTCGCGGAACCGGCGGAGGACTTGCCCGCGCCGCGCGACGTCGCGCCCCGCTCCTTGCCGCCGCAGACGAACATGCCCGCTCCCGCCGTCATGCGCGATGTCGCACCGGCACCGGATGCCGCGATCGAATCGGCCCGCGCGCTGGCTCCCAAAGCGCAAACGCTGGAAGACCTGCGCGCGCTGCTGCAAAGCTTCGATGGCTGCGCGCTGAAGACGACCGCGACGCGCATGGTGTTCGCCGACGGCAACCCGCAGGCCAAAATCATGTTCGTCGGCGAGGCGCCCGGCCGCGACGAGGATCTCGAAGGCCTGCCCTTTGTCGGCCGCTCCGGCAAGCTGCTCGACCGCATGCTGGCGGCGATCGGGCTCGACCGGACCAGCGCCTATATCGCCAACATCATTCCCTGGCGTCCGCCGGGCAATCGCGACCCCTCCCCGCACGAGACCCAGATGTGCCTGCCGTTCATCCGGCGGCAGATCGAACTGGTCGATCCCGAGGTGCTGGTCTGTCTCGGCAAGCCATCGTCACAGGCGGTGCTCGAACTCAAGGACGGCATCATGAAAACCCGCGGCCGCTGGGTCGATTACCACACCGGCACGCGCACGATCCGCGCCATTCCGACATTCCCCCCCGCCTATCTGCTGCGCCAGCCGATCTACAAACGCCTGACCTGGCAGGACCTGCGCGCCATCAAAAAGGTGCTCGCCTCCTGAGCCCGCGGGGCGTTCGACTGCGGCGGCACCCGCCGCTCGGTGCCGGCGCATACCCCCTATTCCGCCTGCATGGCCGGGCATGCGTAGAAGAATCTTCCAGGTTCGCGCATAAAGAGAGCATATCCGGCGCCGAGACCGGATTTCGGGGATTTGATGACCAGCGCCACCGCCGCGGATTTTTCCGACGACACCAAGGCCCGCGCCAATGTCCGGCGTCTTGCCGCCGCGCAGGCGATGACCGGCGCCAACACCGCCGTGATCTACGCGACCGGATCGATCGTCGGCGCAACGCTCGCGCCCGATGTCGCGCTCGCCACGCTGCCGATCTCGATCTACGTGCTGGGCCAGGCCGTGGGCACGCTGCCGACCGGCGCGATCTCGCGGCTCTATGGCCGACGCGTCGCGTTCCTGATCGGCGCGGGCTGCGGCGCGCTGTGCGGCGTGCTTGCCTGCCTCGCGATCTTCTACGGCTCGTTCACGCTGTTCTGCGTCGCGACCTTCTTCGGCGGCACCTACGGCGCGGTGGCGCAGTCCTATCGCTTCGCCGCCACCGATGGCGCCAGCCCAGCCTACCGGCCGAAGGCGATCTCGCTGGTGCTGGCGGGCGGCATCTTCGCCGGACTGCTCGGTCCGCAGCTCGTGCAGTGGACGATGGATTTCTGGCAGCCCTATCTGTTCGCCGCGAGTTTCGTGGTGCAGACCGGCGTCGCGCTGGTGGCGATAGCCGTGCTCTCCGGCGTGCATGCCCCCAAGCCTCCCGCGACCGATTTTCACGGCGGCCGGCCGCTGTTCGAGGTGGTGCGCCAGCCGCGCTTCATCGCCGCCGTGGTGTGCGGCACCGTCTCCTACACCATGATGAATTTCATGATGACCTCGGCGCCGCTGGCGATGAAGTTCTGCGGCCTGCCGATCGGCGCGTCGAACTTCGGAATTCAGTGGCACATCGTGGCGATGTACGGGCCGAGCTTCTTCACCGGAGCGCTGATCGTGCGCTTCGGCGCGCCGGCGATGGTCGCGGTCGGTCTCGGACTGGAAGCGCTCGCCGCCGCGATCGGACTGTCGGGCATCACGCCGATGCATTTCTGGGCGGCGCTGATCGTGATGGGACTGGGCTGGAATTTCGGCTTCATCGGCGCATCCGCGCTGGTGGTCGAGACCCACCGGCCGCAGGAACGCAACAAGGTGCAGGCGTTCAACGACTTCCTGGTGTTCGGGACGATGGCGCTGACATCGTTCGCCTCCGGCCACGTGCTGGCGAGCCACGGCTGGGCGGTGGTCAACCTGCTGATCTTCCCGCCGGTGGCGGTCGCATTGATTTGCGTCGCTTTGCTCGTGCTCCACCGCCGCAGAACCGCCCGAACAGGATTCTAGACGACCGGCACCCCGCGCTCCGGCGCCGCCACCGCGCGAGCGGACATACGGAGATTCAGATGACAAGCGAAACCGGCGAAACCGCAAGCCCGAAGATCGCGCTGGTCACCGGCGGCAGCCGCGGCCTTGGCCACTCCACCGCGCTCGGCCTGGCGCGGCGCGGCGTCGATGTCGTGATCACCTACCATTCAAACCGGGCGGAAGCCGACGCCACCGTCGCCGCGATCGAACAGCTCGGCCGCAAGGGCGCGGCGCTGCAGCTCGATACCGGCGCGATCGCAACCTTCGATGCCTTCGCCGCCCAACTGAAAGACGCGCTACGCGAAATCCGGTGCGCGGCGCAGTTCGACTATCTCGTCAACAATGCCGGCATCGGCTTCTCGCGGCCGTTCGCCGAGACCACCGAGGCCGAATTCGACACCCTGATGAACATCCATTTCAAGGGCGTGTTCTTCCTTACCCAGAAGCTGCTGCCGATGATCGCCGATGGCGGTCGCATCGTGAACCTGTCGAGCGGGCTCGCCCGCTTCAGCCTGCCCGGCATGTCGGCCTATGCCGCGATGAAAGGCGCCATCGAGGTGCTGACGCGTTATCTCGCCAAGGAGCTTGGGCCGCGCGGCATCGCCGTCAACACCGTGGCGCCGGGCGCCATTGAGACCGATTTCGGCGGCGGATGGGTGCGCGACAACGCGGAGGCCAACCGTCAGGTCGCGTCCGGCACCGCGCTGGGACGCGCCGGACTGCCGGAGGATATCGGCCCGATGATCGCTTCGCTGCTGTCGGAGGACAATCGCTGGATCAACGGCCAGCGCATCGAGGTCTCGGGCGGCGTCTTCCTGTAAGCGGCAGCACCTGCGCGGGCGGCGGCTTTACTTGCCGCCTTGCGCCATCCCCTTCGGCCGCACCACGCCCCAGCCGATCCGCAGCGCGTCCTGCCGGCCGCTGACCAGAGGCGTGAACACGCGCGGCACTTCCGGCACCAGACCCGGAAACCGCGCGGCCAGTTCAGGTGGCGGCGCGCCCACGGTGTCGGTGGCGCGCCACACCACCAGACCGCCGGTCTCGGCAAACTTGTCCGCCGTCAGCCATGGCGTGCGCTCGGGCGCGGCATCGAAGAACACGCGCGGCCGGGTCGGCGCGCCGATGCCGACCAGCGCGGCAAGCTGCGGATCGCCCGCCACCGCCTGCAACGGCGCGTTGGTGCGCAGACGATAATTGTCGCCGAAGAAACGGCCCATGGTGGAGGCCGGCAGCAGCGTCCTGACCTCGGCATTGCCGATCCACGGCTGGATGAAAGTGGTCCCCAGCACCAGCAGCACGGGCGCGAGAATCGCCAGCAGCCAGATCGTGCGCAGCACTTCCTGCCGCCGCAAATGAATGAGGTCGCCCGCCGCGACGACCACGGCGGGGCCAACCATGAGCAGCACGACACCCTCGCCGCCGAGAACATGATCGCGGCCGAGCCACGCCGACACCAGACTGAGAACCAGCGCAGGCGCGAGTGCGAAGGTACAGACGAACTGCCGCGCCAGCGGCTCCACCGGCGGCCGGAAGATCACCGGCGCATCCTCGGCCTTCGCCTTGCGATCGAACCCCTTCCAGTTGGCGACGACCAGAATGGCGATGCCGGCCAGCCCCAGCGCAAGATGCGCCAGCAGCGTGCCGAAACCTTCGAGCATCATGAGCGGATCGCCCCAGACCGGCAGCGGCAGCCTCGTGCCGCTGCGCAGCAGCCATACGAGATAAGGCAGCGCCAGCATTCCGATCACCAGCGCCTCGAACAGCGGGTTCAGCGACCGCAGCGTCCGGCGGCCCTGCGCCGTCGCCAGCGCGAAGGCGGCCAGCAGCAGCACCAGCACGATCGCGACCGGCGTGGTCAGGAACAGCAGCCCGATCTCGATCGACAAAGCGAACCATGCCGCGTGCTGCCGCTGCCCGATCACCCGCCAGGCATGGAGCAGCACCAGCGCCCAGAGCGGACAGGCCAGCACGGCGGGGCCGAATTCCACGGCGGGAAAACTGAACGCCGTAATGGTTGCGGTCAGCAAGGCCGCCAGCACCGCCTGCTGGCCGCCGACAATGGCGCGGCCCAGCGTGAACACCGCCCACAGCGTCACCGCAAAGCAGATCTGGGACAGCAGATAAACGCCGAACATGTGCCCGCCGGCGAGACGGAAGGCGATGTCGGCCAGCCAGAACGCCAGCGGCGGCCCCAGATCGGTGCCGAGCTGATATTCGCGGCCGAACGCCAAAACGGTGGCGAGATCGCCGGGCGGGCTGGCATAGAGCAGCACCGGCAGGATGAACCACAGCGCGGCCTGAAACAGCACGGCGACCCAGAAGATCAGCCGGGGCCGGGCGCGAACCAGTTCGACGATCAGGGAAGTGAAGCGCATGTCGCGGCAAGACCGGCTGGCGCTTCTTCCGCGAGCCGGAAACTGCGCTTGATGGAACGTCCGAGCGGGCTTGATAAAGCGCGCCGGCCGATCAGGCAACTTGGGCCGCGGCCTCGACGATCTCCTCGGCCTGGACCATGACCTCGACCGGCTCGAGCCGCAGCGAGGGCTGGGGCTCGAGCCCGGTGCCGTGCTTGACGTGAGCGGCGGCGACCGGCGCGAAAAACCGGCGGTGATGAACGGTCGGCCCGAGCCGGTCGAGCGCGGCAAGATGCACCGGCACCGAATAACCCATATGCGACTCGAAGCCGTAACCGGGATGCTGCCGCGCCAGACGGCACATCAGGCGGTCGCGCGTGACCTTGGCGACAATCGAGGCCGCCGCGACCGACAGCACGAGACCGTCGCCGCCGATCACCGCCTCGCAATCGCACGGCACGTCGATACGGTCGCGGCCATCCACGAACACGTGTTTCGGCGCCTCCGGCAGCGCGCGGACGGCCCGTGCCAGCGCCCACAGCGAGGCGCGCAGAATATTGTCGCGATCGATCCGCGAAGGCGGCGCGGCCGCGACCGAGACCAGAGCGGTGGCGCAGATCTCCTCGAACAGCGCCTCGCGGCGCTCGGCGGTGAGGCGCTTGGAATCGTTGATGCCCTTGGGGATCCGCGCCGGATCGAGAATCACGGCGGCGGCGACCACCGGCCCGGCCAGCGGCCCGCGCCCGACCTCGTCGCACCCGGCGACCGGCCAGACGCCGCGCTTGATCAGCGCGCGCTCACGGCGAAAGCTCGGCGCGGCAGCGGCCGTTCTCGCAGCCGCCGCTTTGGCCGGTTGTTTCGCGCGCGGAACCGCGGAGGGCTTCTCTCGACTCATGCGGTTATGCTTGCGTCCTTCGGCCGGAGCACGCAACCGCTAATCCCCGTTATTCATTCCGCCCGGCTGGCCGCGGCGGTTTCATTGCCATGCCCGTCAGAACAGATCGAGCTGCTCGCCGCTTTTGTTCGGCCGGACGAAATGGGTCGTCGTCAATCGGGTCCGGCGCTTGTTGAGGCCGAGCCGCTCGCAGGCCATCTCGAACCTGCGGCCGATCATCCAGGCCAGCGGCCCGGTGCCGGACATCCGCGCGCCCCATTGCGAGTCGTAATCGCGGCCGCCGCGCATGTCGCGGATCAGCGTCATGACATGACGATAGCGGTCCGGGTAATTCGCCATCAGCCATTCGCGGAACAGGTCGCGCACCTCCAGCGGCAGGCGCAACACGGTATAATTCGCCTCCTTCACGCCGGCATGGGCGGCGGCGTCGAGAATGCGCTCCATCTCCGTATCGTTCAGCGCCGGAATGAGCGGGGCCGTCATCACCACGGTGGGAATGCCGGCCTCGGCGAGTTGGCGCAGCGCCGCGAGCCGCTTCGGCGGCGTCGATGCGCGCGGCTCCATGGTACGGGCGAGCCTGGGATCGAGCGTCGTCACCGAGATCGCCACCTTGGCGAGATTGCGCTTCGCCATCCGGGCGAGAATGTCGATGTCGCGCAGCACCAGCGCCGATTTGGTGACGATGCCGACCGGATGGCCAGCCTTCTCCAGCACTTCGAGAATGCCGCGCATGATCTGGTGTTCGCGTTCGATCGGCTGATAGGGATCGGTGTTGGTGCCGATCGCGATCACCTTCGGCTCGTAGCCGGGCGCGGCCAGTTCCTTTTCCAGCAGTTGCGGCGCATCTGGCTTGACGAACAACCGGCTCTCGAAATCGAGGCCGGGCGACAGGCCCATATAGGCGTGGGTCGGCCGCGCGAAACAATAGACGCAGCCGTGCTCGCAGCCGCGATAGGGATTGATCGAACGGTCGAAACCGATGTCGGGCGAGTCGTTGCGGGTGATGACCTTGCGCGCGGTATCGACCGCCACAATGGTCTTGAACGGCGGCAGTTCGTCGAGACTCTGCCAGCCGTCGTCGAAAGCGACCCGCGCCTCGGCCTCGAAGCGGCCGCTGGCGTTGGACTGCGCGCCGCGGCCGCGCCGCCGCTCGCGGTCGATCGCGACGCCGATCTCGGCGAAATCCGGGGACGCACCCGCCGGCCCTGAGAGGGGCATTACCGGCGGGTGCTTGAGGGCATGGGGTGTGCGACTCATGAAGCCAGCATAGCCGCCTTAAAGAACAAAACAAGAACAAATATTTTCGAACCACAGGGAGCTTTCACCGCGCCGCAGCGTTGGCCTGCATTCGACAGAGGAGAACCACATGCGGAAGATTTTGATGACGGCGGCAGCCACCGGCTTTGCGGCGGCGGCTTTCGCGTCGATCGGCTCGACGGTGGCCAGCGCCGGCACCGTCTGTCTCACCGACAAGGAACAGCTTGGCAATTACCAGAGCTGCGAATTCTACAGCTTCCGGCAGTGCCGGGCCTCGGCGCGCGGCGTCGGCGGAACCTGCGTGCGCAATCCCTACCCCGATGAGGGCGCCTCATGGGGCGGCCCGTTCATGGAGTTCGGCTCGAGCTACAATCGTTATGACGGGCCGGCCTATGGCGGCGGCTACTATGAGCGCCGCTACTGAGGCGGTCGTTCAGCAAACAGCGGTCCCGCTTGTAGCGGGATCGCCGTCCTGCCTTGACGCGCATCGAACTGCCGCAAATTGCAGCATGCTAAACCGTGGCCTTGCGAGCGTAACGTGCTAGGCATGCCGCAGTCTTTTCTCCCAGCGTTGCGTGCTCATGATCAGCGTCATCATTCCCACCGAAGGCGTCGAGCAGCCCGTGGTCGCCACGCTGAGCGCTCTGGTGTCCGGCGCGGCCGCCGGTCTGGTGCGCGATGTCGTGCTGGTGGAGCGCACGCAAAGCGATGCGGCCCGCCATGTCGCCGATGTCGCCGGCTGCCATTTCATCAGGCACGAAGGATCGCGGGCCGCGGCGCTGGCCGCCGGCGTACGTGCCGCACGCGCACCGTGGCTGATGTTCCTGCATCCCGGCGCGGTGCTCGACGCCGGCTGGATCGACGAGACCGCGCAATTCATCGAGACGATCCCGCCCCGCGGCAAGCCGCTCGCGGCCATGTTCCGCTACGCCCGCTCGCCTTACACCAGGAACGGCGTCGGCGAGACCCTGCAGCGGCTCTCGCGGCTGATCGCCGGTCCTTCGACCGAACAGGGATTGCTGATCGCGCGCGAGCACTATGAGCGGCTCGGCGGTTACGGCGACGCGCGGCATGCGGAAGCCAGACTGCTGGCGAAGATCGGCCGCGCCGGACGCATCATGCTGCGCACCCGGATTTTCGCGCCGGCGTAAGCGCCGCGTTATTTCGCCCGCGCCTTGCCGCGCTTCAGGTGTTCGTCCAGCCGCGGCATGATCTCGACGAAATTGCAGGGCTGCGCGCGATAATCGAGCTGGTGGGCGAGAATGCCGTCCCAGCCATCCTTGCAGGCGCCGGGCGAGCCCGGCAGGCAGAAGATGTAGGTCGCGCCGGCGACGCCCGCGGTGGCGCGGCTCTGGATGGTGGAGACGCCGATCTTGGCGTGGCTGAGCATGTGAAACGCGATCGAGAATCCGTCCATGCGCTTCTCGAACAGCGGCTCGATGGCTTCCGGCGTGACATCGCGCCCGGTGAAGCCGGTGCCGCCGGTGGTGATGATCGCATCGACGCCGGGATCGGCGATCCATTCCCTCACCTTCGCCTGAATCGCGGGCACATCGTCGGTGACGATGTCGCGTGCAGCCAGCCGATGACCGGCCGCGACGAGGCGATCGGCCAGCACGTCGCCGGATTTGTCGTCGGCCAGCGCGCGCGAGTCCGAAATCGTCAGCACCGCGATATTGAGCGGAATAAAAGGCTTGGACTCGTCAATCCTCGGCATCGCTTGATCCGTTACGGAGCATGGCCGGACGCGGCCATGCTCGCCGTTCATCTTAGGAAAAGGCGGCGACCCGGCACAAGGCCGGGCTTGTCGGGTTTCTCGGCCTACAGCCTGTCGGCCCCGAAGGTGTTGCAGGCCGCGACGGTGCCCTGCTGATAGCCGGTCATGAACCAGCGCTTGCGCTGTTCGGCCGAGCCATGAGTGAAGGAATCCGGGACCACCCGGCCCTGCGTCTTGCGTTGCAAGGTGTCGTCGCCGATCGCCGTCGCGGTTCGCAGCGCGCCGTCGATATCGCCGGCCTCGATGAAGTTCGGACGCTTCGTCGCCTCGCGATTGACCCAGACACCGGACAGGCAGTCCGCCTGCAACTCGACCCTGACCTGAATAGCGTTGGCCTCGGCGCGGCTGCCGGCCTGTTGCTGCGCCGCCGTGGCGCGCGACAGCACGCCGAGCAGGTTCTGGATATGGTGACCCGCCTCATGGGCGATGATGTAGGCGGCGGTGAACTTGCAGGCGCTACCCTGACAGCCGCCGAACTTGGTTTCGATTTCGCGGAAGAATCCGGTGTCGATGAAGATCTGCTTGTCGGGCGGGCAGTAGAACGGCCCCATCGCCGATTGCGCCATGCCGCAGCGGCCGCCATTGGTGGCGTTGCGGAACAGCACGACGCGCGGCCCCTGATAGGTGCGGCCGCTCTCGCGGAAGATTTCGCTCCAGCGGTCGTCAATCTCGCCGAGCACGCCGGCGATCATGCTGCCCATCTCGTCGGTCGGGGCGCCGGTCTTGCTCGGCGCGCTGCGGCGGTCGGTCTGATAGGTCGGCGCCTGACCGCCGCCGGACAGGATTTCCGCGCCGCCGATCAGAATGCGCGGATCGATGCCGACCGCCCAGCCGATCAGGCCGAGCACGATGACGGTGCCGATGCCGAGACCGCCTCCGCCGCCCATTGGAAAACCGAAACCGCCGCCGCCGCCGCCGAAGCCGCCGCCGCCATCCTCGCGGCGATCGTCGATATTGTCGCTGCGGCGGAAATCATCGTAACGCATCAGACTCTCCTTGGCCGGACGGCACACTCGGTCAGTGGCCGATCGATGACATCATGTGATGTCAAAGCGGCAACATTCAATTGGTTGCAAGCTATCGCGCTCGGCAAATTTTGCCTAGGCCGGACAACCACCGGACAACCGCAAGAGAAATACCACCGACGCACACGCAACAGAATAAGCGCAGCGGAACAGGCAATCCAGGCAATGCATCGCGCAAATCGGCATGCATCATGATGCGATATCGAACATCCACATGCGAAATACAAAAACGCGCGTGCGGTTAAGCCGATTTTTACCTTGGACATTCATGGTGATGCCAGTCGGATTTGTTAGTCCCGCGTCGCCGACTGCGTCGCCTGAGTCAGGTATTGAGTCATGGTTGTGTCGCGTCGCGGGGCGTCTGCAAAGGCGCCCCGCACTCAATTCGAATCCGAGCCGTCGCACCGCATCGTGGTTGGCGATTGCGTCGCCGAGATGTCGAAACTGCAGGCGGCCTCGGTCGATCTGGTGTTCGCCGATCCACCTTACAATCTGCAACTCAAGGGCGAACTGAAACGCCCCGACGAATCCCATGTCGATGCGGTGAACAACGACTGGGACAAGTTCTCGTCGTTCGCCGCCTATGACGATTTCACGCGCGCCTGGCTGCTGGCCTGCCGCCGCATCATGAAGCCGACCGCGACCATCTGGGTGATCGGCTCCTATCACAACATCTTCCGCGTCGGCGCGATCATGCAGGACCTCGGCTTCTGGGTTCTCAACGACATCGTCTGGCGCAAGTCCAACCCGATGCCGAACTTCCGCGGCCGCAGATTCACCAACGCGCACGAGACCATGATCTGGGCCGCGCGGGATGAATCGACGAAGTACACCTTCAACTATGAAGCCTTGAAGGCCGCCAATGAGGACGTGCAGGCGCGCTCCGACTGGCTGATTCCGTTGTGCACCGGCGAGGAGCGCCTCAAGGGCCGCGACGGCAAGAAGGTGCATCCGACCCAGAAGCCCGAGGGCCTGCTCGCGCGCGTGCTGCTGTCGTCGTCGAAGCCCGGCGATCTGGTGATCGATCCGTTCAACGGCACCGGCACCACCGGCGCGGTCGCCAAGCGTCTTGGCCGCTCCTATATCGGCTTCGAACGCGACAAGACCTATGCCGCCGCCGCCGAGAAGCGCATCGCCTCGATCCTGCCGCTGCCGGGCGCCACGCTGGCGCCGTTCGTCACCGCGCGCGAGGCTCCGCGCGTGCCGTTCTCCGAACTGATCGAGCGCGGCATGATCCTGCCCGGCACAAAACTGGTGGATTCCAAGAAGAAGCATGGTGCACTGGTGCGCGCCGACGGCGCCATCATGCTCGGCGACAAGGTCGGCTCGATCCATCGCATGGGCGCACTGGCGCAGGGCTCCGAAGCCTGCAACGGCTGGACCTTCTGGCATGTCGAGACCAAGAAGGGCCTGCGCCTGATCGACGAACTGCGCGCCGAAATCCGCCGCGAGATGACGGCGGGCTGAGCTCATCTCTAATGAAAAGAACAAAAACGGACGCCGGCGGCGTCCGTTTTTGTTTGGCGGGATCGCCAGGAAAGCCGTGCTCCGGGTCTCACGCTTTATAGAGCGCGAGCATCTTCTGCACCGGCGCGCGCTCCTGTATGCGGCGGTGATGCTCGGCGACTTTCGGGAAGTCGGCGATATCGACGCTGTCGCCCTTCGCCCAGTCCGCCACCGTGAACAGATACGGATCGCAGATGGTGTAGGTCTCGCCCATCACCCACGGCCCGCGCAGGAGCTTGTTTTCGACGAGATCGAAACCGGCGCGGACATTCTCCGGCACCTTGCGCCGCATGTCCTCGAGCGAGGATTCCTCGGTGGCCCAGCGGCGGCCGCGCATCCGGTGCGCATGGGCGACATGCATGCTCGAACAGACATAGCTGTTGAAGGCCTGCACCTCGGCGAACGCGAACGGATCATTCAGCGGCGCAAGATCGGCTTGCGGCGCGATCTGCGCGATGAAAGCGAGGATCGCGGGCGTCTCGGTGAGGATGCCGCGATCGGTCACCAGCGCCGGCACGCGGCCCTTGGGATTGATCGCAAGATAGTCCGGGCTGTTCTGCTGGTTGCCTTTGAGATCGAGCCGTTCGGCCGTGTAGTCGAGGCCGGCATCTTCGAGCGCGATGTGCGAGGCCAGCGAGCAGGTGCCGAGGCCGTAATAAAATTTCAGCATCTTCATTTTTCTCCCAAGCCGTGCGCAACCACCTTGCGCATCACATTCGGCAACGCTTCATCGTCGAGCGTTGCAACCTTCACCCAGCGCATTCCCGCAGGAGCCCTGGTGCGCGGCGGCACGCGCGCCGTGTAGACCACAAGCTCGAGCGGGAAATGCGTGAACACATGCGTCACCACGCCGAGCTTGCGATGCCAGCGCACGCCGGAATCGACCGAGGGCGCCTGCTTGCGGGCGGCAGCGTCCTCCTGTCCGGCCAGCCAGTCGCTGGTCGGCACTTCGGTCATGCCGCCGAGCAGCCCTTTCGCTTCGCGCGTTCGCACCAGCAGTTCATTGCCGCGGGTGACGACGAAGGCCGCACCGCGCCGCAATGCTCCGGTCTTCTTCGGCGCCTTGCGCGGGAACGTCTCCTGATCGCCGCGCCCCAGCGCCGCGCAATTGTCGTTGAGCGGACACAGCACGCAGGCCGGCTTCTTCGGCGTACAGATCGTGGCGCCGAGATCCATCAACGCCTGCGCGGAGTCTCCGGCGCGCGCGGGGCCGAGCAAGGTCGCGGCGAGCGATTGAATGGCCGGTTTAGACTGCGGCAGCTGCTCCTCCACCGCGAACAGCCGCGAGACCACGCGCTCGATATTGCCATCGACCGGCATGGTGCGGCGGTCGAAGGCGATCGCGGCGATCGCCGCCGCCGTGTAGGGCCCGATGCCGGGCAGCGCGCGCAAGTCCCCCTCGGTATCGGGAAACATGCCACCATGTTCGCGCGTCACCGTGACGGCGCAGGCATGCAGGTTGCGGGCCCGCGAATAGTAACCGAGCCCCGCCCACATCCGCAGCACGTCGTCGAGCGAGGCCGCGCCGAGCGCGGCGACGTCCGGCCAGCGCGCGAGGAATTTCGTGAAGTAAGGTCCGACCGCCTTCACGGTAGTCTGCTGCAGCATGATCTCGGACAGCCACACCCGATAGGGATCGGCGTCCTCGCCCGGCAGCGCCCGCCACGGCAGCACGCGACGATGACGGTCGTACCATTGCAGCAGGCGCGCGGCGCGATCCGCCGCCGGTTCCGGCATATCGTCCGCTGAGACTTTCTTTCGCCGTGCGACGGCGCCTGCTAGGGTCATGCCTTCTTGTAGGACATGGACCGCGAAATTGCCTATCGGTTTTCCGGCACATGCCTTTGGCGACATGCACATCCACAACCCATGACCAAACCCGGCCCGATTTCCGCCAAACCGCTCTCCGTACTGCTCGGCAAGGTGTTCAGCGACGTGTTCGCGCGGCAGGGCTTCGCCTCCCGCGAACTGGTGACGCGCTGGACCGATATCGTCGGCAAGGACATCGCGGCCTTCGCCGAGCCGCTCAAGATCCAGTGGCCGCGCCCGATCGAGGGCCAGCCGGACGAGCCCGCCACGCTGGTGCTGCGGGTCGAGGGACCGCGGGCGCTGGAGATCCAGCATTCCTCCACGGTGATCCTGGAACGGGTCAACCGCTTCCTCGGCTGGCACGCGATCGGCCGCCTCGCTTTGCGGCAGGCGCCGCTGTCGCGGCCGACAGTGCGCAAGGCGCCGAAGCCGCTCGATCCGCGCGAGGTGGCCAAAGCGGCCGAACAGCTCGCCATTGTGGAAGACGAGGAATTGCGCGCCGCGCTGGCGCGCCTCGCCGTCACGATCAAGGGAAATTGACGCAGCAACGTGCGGCCGGGCCCATGCCCCGCCATTGCCACAACCCTGGTTTCAAGCTAGCCAGAGGGCCGGTCCGCGCCGCGCGCGGCCATCCTGTCGTTCAGTCGCCGGAGCCTGCCGTGATCATCACCCGCCGCACCTTCTCGCAAGCCCTCCTGTTCACCGGCGCGGCCGCCGCGCTCGGGATTTCGCCGTGGGATCTCTTCACGCAGGCTTACGCGCAGTCGCCGGAGGCGATCGCCAAGCCCAGCACGCTGGGCGACATGGCGATGGGCAACAAGGACGCGCCGGTCACCATCATCGAATACGCCTCGATGACCTGCCCGCATTGCGCCGCCTTCACCCGCGACGTGTTCCCGAAGCTGAAGGCGCAGTACATCGACACCGGCAAGGTGCGGTTCATCTTCCGCGAATTCCCGCTCGATCAGGCCGCGCTGGCTGCCTCGGCGCTGGCGCGCTGCGTCGCCAAGGACGACTCGGCCAAGTACTTCGCGCTGATCGACATTCTGTTCAAACAGCAGAACGAACTCGCCAGCGATCCGTTCGCCACCATCAACCGCGTCGGCAAGCAGGCCGGCTTCACCGAGCAGATGATCAAGGCCTGCGTGCAGGACGATCAGACGGTGCAGAAAGGCATTCTCGCCGACCGGCAATATGCGTCCGACACGCTGAAGGTGAACTCGACGCCGAGCTTCTTCGTCAACGGAACCCTGGTGAAGGGCGAAACCTCGATCGAAGGCTTCGAGAAGCTGATCACGCCGCTGCTCAAGAGCTGACCGCCGCGAGCGCGGACAACGGCCTGACAACACACGCGATTTCGGAGCCTGCCGGGACGGTGCCGCCGTCTGCCGGCCGGTTTTGCATGTCCCGACATAAATTATCCACACGACTCGCGTCACAAGGCTGCATCGCAGCGGGTTCAGGTGCCCGGTTGATCCGCATTGAATTCCTTTCGGAATTCCCCGGAATTCCCTTGGGAAAAGCCGTGCGGAGGCGTTGCCCTCGCCTGCCGGCCTCGCCATTGTCCGGCTCCATGAGGCGCGTTCCGCGACTCAACCTCCGCTAGTAGGATCAGCAATGGCGTCGCCAGTGTCCTTGTTTTGAACGCTTGACCGCCGACCGAGTACCCATCGCATGAAACTGACGCGCCTTCGCCTTCATGGATTCAAATCGTTCGTCGAGCCGACCGACTTCCTGATCGAGCCCGGCCTGACCGGCGTGGTCGGCCCGAACGGTTGCGGCAAATCCAATCTGGTCGAAGCGCTGCGCTGGGCGATGGGCGAGACCTCCTACAAGTCGCTGCGCGCCTCCGACATGGATGCGGTGATCTTCGCCGGCTCCGGCAACCGTCCCGCGCGCAACCACGCCGAAGTGGTGATGACGATCGACAATGCCGACCGCTCGGCGCCGTCGGCGGTGAACGATCAGGAAATGCTCGAAGTCTCGCGCCGCATCGAGCGCGAGGCGGGTTCGGTCTATCGCATCAACGGCAAGGATGTCCGTGCGCGTGACGTGCAGATCCTGTTCGCCGACGCCGCCACCGGCGCGCGCTCGCCCGCGCTGGTCCACCAGGGCAAGATCGGCGAGATCATCCAGGCGCGTCCCGACCAGCGCCGCCGCGTGCTGGAAGACGCCGCCGGCGTCGCCGGCCTGCATGCCCGCCGCCACGAGGCGGAGCTACGGCTGAAGGCGGCGGAGACCAACCTCACCCGCGTCGAGGACGTGATCGGCCAGTTGTCGAGCCAGATGGACGGCCTCAAGCGGCAGGCGCGGCAGGCGATCCGCTACCGCGAAGTCGCCGCCAAGGTGCGCAAGGCCGAGGCGCTGCTCTATCATCTGCGCTGGCTGCAGGCGCATGCCGATGTCGGCGAGGCCGGCAAGACCCACGACCTCACCGTGCGCGATCTCGCCGAGCGCACCCGCGAGCAGGCGGAAGCCGCGCGCATTCAGGCGATCCGCGCCTCCGAGCTGCCCGGTCTGCGCGAGAACGAAGCCCGCGCCGCCGCCGGATTGCAGCGCCTGACCAATGCGCGCGAGGCGCTGGAAGGCGAGGAGCAGCGCGCCAAGGAGCGCGTCGCCGAACTCGACCGCCGGCTCACCCAGTTCGCCGCCGATATCGAGCGCGAGCAACGCCAGATGTCGGACGCCGATGTCGCCTTGCAGCGGCTCGATGCCGAGGATGCGAGCCTCAAGGAAGAGATCAAGTCGCGCGTCGAACAGCGCAGCGGCACCGAGGAGCGCGTCGCCGAGGCCGAGGCGACGCTGGCCGCCGCCGAGCGCACCTTCTCCGAACTGACCACCGCACTCGCCCGCCTGACCGCGCAGCGCACCCAGTTCGAAGCCAATGTGCGCACCCATCGCGATCGTCTGGCGCGCATCGACCAGAATATCGCCAACGTCCAGCGCGACGTCGAGCGGCTCAATGCAGAGACCGGCAGCCTCGGCGATCTCGAAGCACTGGCGCAGGCGATGGAGGCCGCGCAGCAGAAGCTGGCGCAATCCGGCGCCACCGTGCAGGAAGCCGAGGCCGCACACATCGCTGCACGAGCCAGACTCGACTCCTCGCGCACGCCGGTGGTGGAAGCCGACAAGCGCGTGCAGCGGCTGGAGACCGAAGCCAAGACCATCGCCAAGCTGGTCAACGGCGAGACCAAGAATCTGTGGCCGCCGATTATCGACGGCGTCAGCGTCACCAAGGGCTATGAGAAAGCGATCGGCGCGGTGCTCGGCGACGATCTCGATGCGCCGGTCGATCCGTCGGCGCCGATGCGCTGGTCGCATCTCGGCGTGGTCGAGGGCGATCCGTCTTTGCCCGAAGGCGTCGAGCCGCTCGCCGCCCATGTGCAGGCGCCGCCGGAACTGGCGCGCCGGCTCGCCCAGATCGGCGTCGTCGCCAAGGAACGCGGCGCCGAGCTGATCGCGCAACTCAAGACCGGCCAGCGGCTGGTGTCGCTGGAAGGCGACGTCTGGCGCTGGGACGGCTTCGTCGCCGCGGCGCATGCGCCAACCGGCGCGGCCCGCCGTCTCGCCGAGCGCGCACGCCTCAAGGACATCGAGGCCGAACTCGATCAGGCCCGCATTGACGCCGGCACGAAGCGTCAGGCGCTCGAGACCGCTGACGCCGAGCAGAAAGCCGCATCCGCCGCGGAATCGGCGGCGCGCGAAGCCGCCCGCACAGCGCAGCGCGAGGCCGACGGCGCACGCGAACGCCATGCCGCCACCGAGCGCGAGATCAACCGCCATGCCTCGCGGCGCTCGGCATTGACCGAAGCACAGGCGCGCCTCAGCGCCGACCGCGAGGAAGCGAACGCCGCCCATGAGAGCGCGCTGCAAGCGGTCTCCGAACTTCCCGCCAGCCAGGAGACCGAGGCGCAACTCGCCACCGCGCGCACCGACATGGACGAGCGGCGCAAGCTCGCCGCGCAGGCCCGCGCCGAAGCGCAGGCGCTGGCGCGCGAGGCCGAGCTCGCCGACCGCCGCGTGCAGGCCATTCTAGCCGAACGCGGCGAATGGCAGACCCGCAAGGAAAATGGCGCCACGCAGATTGCCACCATCGAAAGCCGCATCAACGACGTGACGACCGAGCGCGCCACGCTCGACGACGCGCCGGCGATGTTCGCCGAAAAGCGCCGCGCGCTGATCAGCGAGATCGAGGCGGCGGAAGCCGCCCGCCGCACCGCTGCCGATGCGCTTGCCGCAGCGGAAACCGTGATGGCGGAAACCGACCGCGCCGCCCGCGCCTCGCTCGAAGCGCTGTCCGCCGCGCGCGAGGCCACCGCCCGCGCCGAGGAGCGGATGGAAGGCGCCAAACGCCGACTCGAGGATATCGAGCGCGAAATCCGCGAGATGCTCGAAGTCGAGCCGCAAGGCGTCGCCGCGATGGCCGAGATCACGCCGGAGAGCGAGCCGCCGCCGGTCGCCGAGGTCGAAGCCGATCTGGAGAAATTGCGCCGCGACCGCGAACGGCTCGGCGCCGTCAATTTGCGCGCCGAGGAAGAACTGCGCGAGGTCGACGCCCAGCATGGCAGCCTCACCACCGAGCGCGACGATCTCGTCGAGGCGATCAAGAAGCTGCGCACCGGCATCCAGAGTCTGAATAAGGAAGCGCGCGAGCGCCTCACCTCCTCGTTCGAGACCGTCAACACCCACTTCAAGCGGCTGTTCACCGAACTGTTCGGTGGCGGCCAAGCCGAACTGCAACTGATCGAGAGCGACGATCCGCTGGAAGCGGGCCTCGAGATCGTCGCCAAGCCGCCGGGCAAGAAACCGCAGACGCTGTCGCTGCTCTCCGGCGGCGAGCAGGCGCTGACCGCGCTGGCGCTGATCTTCGCGGTGTTCCTCACCAACCCGTCGCCGATCTGCGTGCTGGACGAAGTCGACGCGCCGCTCGACGATCACAACGTGGAGCGGTTCTGCAACCTGCTGCACGAGATGACCGGATCGACCGAGACCCGCTTCATCATCATCACGCACAATCCGATCACGATGGCGCGGATGAACCGGCTGTTCGGCGTCACCATGGCCGAGCGCGGCGTCTCGCAGCTCGTCTCGGTCGACCTCGACGGCGCGATGAAGGTGCTCGACCAGAACGTGGCGTGATGGCTTCTTCGAAGCCCTCTCGAGCCCCTGAGCACATTCCATCGTCATGCCCGCGCTTGTCGCGGGCATCCACGTCTTATTGAGACTTTACAGGCAGGACGTGGATGGCCGGGACAAAGCCCGGCCATGACAAAGTTCGACGGGCCGACTACCCTCGAAACATCATGCCCTCCTTCGCTCTCCCCTCCGAACTGAAAGCCGCGCTCGACCGCAAGATCGAGGGCCTGTCGCGCAACGACGCGGCGCGGCGGGCGAGCGCCATCTCGCAGAGCTATCGCGGCGGCGGCAATTCGCATCTGATCCGCACCGAAGCCGATGCGCTGGCCTATGCGCTAGCGCGGATGCCGGCGACTTTCGCCGCGACCGCCGCCAGCCTCGACGCTCTACACGAGCAGTGCCCGGATTTCGCGCCGCGCAGCCTGCTCGATGTCGGTGGCGGACCCGGCACTGCAAGCTGGGCCGCGGCGACCGCCTTCCCAGGCCTCAATACCTTCACTCTGCTCGACGCCAACGCCGCATTGCGCGCGCTGGCGATCGATCTTGCCGCCGGCGACACACGGCTGGCGTCCTTGAACTATCGGCATGGCGAGGCGCTGCGGATCATCGACGACGCGCCGGAGGCGGATCTGGTGATCGCCAGCTACGTCATCAACGAACTGAACGACCATGACCGGGCCATGCTGGCCGAAAAGCTCTGGCAGAAAACCCGCGGCGCGCTGCTGGTGGTCGAACCCGGAACGCCGGCCGGCTATGCCCGCATCGTCGCGCTGCGCGATGCGTTGATCGCCAAAGGCGCGCATGTGATCGCGCCGTGTCCGCACGATCGTGCATGTCCGCTGACGCCGCCGGACTGGTGCCATTTCTCGCAGCGTCTGGCGCGATCGCGGGCGCATAAACACCTCAAGGGCGCGGACCTTCCCTTCGAGGACGAAAGATTTTCCTATATCGGTTTATCGCGCACGCCGCCTGCGCGGCATCCCTCCCGCGTTCTGTCGCAGCCTGCGCTGACAAAAATCGCGGTGACGGCGAAACTTTGCACGCCGGACGGCATTAGGACAGCGGTCGTCCCCCGCCGGGACAAGAACGGTTACGCCGCCGCCCGCAAATGGCACTGGGGCGATGCGGTGACGGAGCCTCCGCGCGAATAGGCTGGAATAATCTCGTCGCGCCGGAGTTCTCCTGTGAGACGCGTTCGCGTCCCGGTTTTCATCAGGAGTAAAGCTGCATGTCCAAGTCCAAGACGTTCGCCGCGGTCGCGGCGCTGACACTGTTCACCGCGGCGGCCGCGTTCGCGCAGGCCGCGGCGCCCGCCAAGGTGGCCGATACCGCCAAGGGCAAGGCCTATGTCGACGCCAAGGGCATGACCCTTTACACCTTCGACAAGGATTCCGCCGGCAAGTCCGCCTGCAATGGCCCGTGCGCCGTCAACTGGCCGCCACTGATGGCCACTGCCGACGCCAAGGCCTCCGGCGACTGGACCGTGGTCGCCCGCGACGACGGCAGCAAGATGTGGGCCTACAAGGGCAAGCCGCTCTACACGTTCAAGAACGACGCCAAGGCCGGCGACACCAATGGCGACGGCTTCCTGAACGGCGCCTGGCACATCGCCAAGCCCTGACGCCACCGGACCATCTGCGAGCACAGCGCAGCCCCGCGACCCGCCTCCGCAAGGGGGCGGGTTTTTTCGCGTCCGGATTGAACCCGTTCGGCCCGTGGACAGACCAACCGGCGTCACCCTGCACCGCCTGCAGAGAGTACCTATATCTGCTAGGGTGGCGCTTTCGTCCTCAGGGAGTTTGCCTTCATGTCGACCGGCTGGATCGTTCTTGGCATCATTGTGGTTCTCGTGCTTTTCGCCTTCGCCGCCTACAACCGCCTCGTGGCGCTGTCCCAGCGGGTCAATCAGGCGTTCGCGGACATCGACGTCCAGCTCAAGCAGCGCCACGATCTCATTCCCAATCTGGTCGAGACGGTGAAGGGCTACGCCACCCACGAGCGCGGCACGCTCGACGACGTGGTGAAGGCGCGCAACGCCGCGCTCTCGGCGCAGGGACCGGCGCAGGTCTCCGCCGCCGAAGCCCAGCTCTCGGGCGCGCTCGGCCGCCTGATCGCGCTGTCGGAGGCCTATCCCGATCTCAAGGCCAACGCCAACTTCCAGCAGTTGCAGAGCGAGCTGTCGGACATCGAAAACAAGATCGCCGCCAGCCGCCGCTTCTTCAACAACGCGGTGCAGGAATACAACACGGGCATCCAGCAGATGCCGGCGGCGCTGTTCGCGGGCATGTTCGGCTTCACTCGCAAGGATTTCTTCGATCTCGGCGAGAGCCGCGGCCAGCTCGAGCAGGCGCCCTCGGTCAAGTTCTGAGCGTCCGTCCGCCGATCCGCTGACATCGCAATCCGGCAAGGCCGCGCACCATGGCTGCATACGGTCTCTACACGCACATCGCATCGAACAAGACGCGTTCGATCCTGCTGCTCGCCGGATTGTTCTTTCTGATCTACGTGATGGTGTTCGCCGGCGCGCTGCTCGCCGAGGTGATGAGCGACAGCCGCCTGTCGTTCGACACCTACGTCGCGCTGGCCTTGCGCGATCTCGTCCAGGCGCTGCCCTACGCCACCATCGGCACGGCGATCTGGATCGCGATCGCCTATTTCTTTCACCAGACCATCATCGACGCGGTGACCGGCGGCCACGACGTGACGCGGCAGGAGCAGCCGCGGCTCTACAATCTGCTGGAGAACCTGTGCATCTCGCGCGGCATTGCGATGCCGAAGCTCAAGATCATCGACAGCGGCGCGCTCAACGCCTTCGCCTCCGGCCTCAACCGGCGGCAATATGCCATCACGGTGACCACCGGCCTGCTCGCCGCGCTCGACGACCACGAGGTCGAGGCGGTGCTCGGCCACGAGCTGACCCACATCCGCAATGGCGACGTGCAGCTCATGGTGGTCGCGGTGATCATCGCCGGCGTGATCGGCTTCTTCGCCGAACTGTTCTTCCGCCTGTTCTTCAATTCGGGGTGGAATTTCAGCGGCGTTTCGCCGACGCGCGCGGGCCGTGACAGCGACCGCAAGGGCGGCGGAGGCGGCGGCGCCGCGATGGCCGTGTTCCTGCTGGCGGTGCTGCTGATCGCGGCGGCATGGATGCTGTCGCTGGTGGTCCGGCTGGCGCTGTCGCGCTCGCGCGAATTCCTCGCCGACGCCGGTTCGGTCGAGCTCACCAAGAACCCCGACGCGATGATCTCCGCGCTGCGCAAGATCGAAGGCCGCGGCGAACTGCCGGGCGCGACGTCGGCGGTGATGGAGATGTGCCTCGACAATCCGCGCCAGGGATTCGCCGACCTGTTCGCGACCCATCCTTCCGTCGATGCGCGGGTCGCCGCGCTGGTGCGCTATGCCGGCGGCCACGATCCGGGCCCGCTGCCGCTGCCCGCCCCGGCTCCGGCCGACGACGACATGGACGCGCCGCAAACCCCGCCTTCCGGTCCGTGGAGCGACGCACAGACCTCACAGCCGCCGGCGGCCGCCGACCCGATCGGCCCCTGGGGGCCGCGCCGCTGGCCCTGGGGCCGCTGACAAACCCACATATTTCAGGACCTGAGCGGTGCGTAACGGCGGGTAAAGAATTGAATTATCCGCTGTTTCTGCCATGTTCCGGGCGAGCGGACCACGGCACGATCCCGGCGGGGCGGGAACCCGTTTTCGGACTGATCTTGCCCGGACAAAAAGCTCTACGACGACCTCGGGCGCAATGGCTCCGGGGCACAGCGGGCGTTAAGGAAATCTCATGGCGAAACCGGCGGTTATCGTGGTTGGCGCGGACAAGGGCGGTGTCGGCAAGACCACCGTGTCACGCACCGTTCTGGACTATTTCAACGCGAACAACATTCCGGCGCGCGCTTTCGACACCGAATCGCCGCGCGGCACGCTGAAGCGGTTCCATCCCGATATCACCGAGATCGTCGACGTCACCTCGACATCCGATCAGATGAAGATCTTCGACACCCTGAACGTCGATCAATCGACCGTCACCGTGATCGACGTTCGCGCGGGCCTGCTCTCGCCCACCCTCGCCTCGCTGCGCGACATCGGCTTTCTCGACGCCGCCCGCTCGGGCCAGATCACCTTCGCGGTGTTCCACATCCTCGGCCCGTCGATCGCCTCGCTCGACGAGATCGCCGAGACCGCGAAATTCATGGACGGCGCGCGCTACTTCCTGGTGAAGAACTTCATCAACAACACCAGCTTCTTCGAGTGGGACCAGGCGACCTACGATTCCTATTTCCACCGCATCAAGAACGCGACCGAGATCACCATCCCCAAGCTCAACGAGATGGCCTACGAACAGGTCGAAGTCTCCTCGGTGCCATTCCTGAAATTCGTCGCCAACAAGGGCCAGCGCGACGAGACCGCGAACTACTCGTTCGTGCTGCGCGGCTATGTGCGCCACTGGCTCGGCAATGTCTGGGGCGAGTACGATCGCATCAAGCTCACCGACATCGTCGGCAACAAGGACAAGGTCCGCCTCGCCGGCGAACAGTGATTGCCGGCTTTCGCATCTGATGCCTGGAGCCGGCTTTGATGAAATCAAATCCGAAGCTCCTGTTTTTGTTTTAGCGCGTTTTCGTCACGCGAACCCGGACCGGGTTCGCTCGAAAACGCTATAGACCGCCGAAGATGCTTCGCACGCCGGTTTACATCATCTGCTCACCGCGTCCCGACGTCGGCAAGACCCTGCTGGCGCGGCTGTTGTCCGAATTCCTGCTATTGCAGAACGGCTTCGTCACAGCCTTCGACATCAACCTGCGCGAGCCCTCGCTGCTCGACTATCTGCCGCGCCTGACCGAAACGGCGTCGATCTCCGACACCCGCAACCAGATGGCGCTGATGGACCGTTTGATCATCGACGACCGGGTCGCCAAGGTGATCGACCTCGGGCTGCACGCCTTCGATGAGTTCTTCAAGGTGGTCGGGGAAATCGGCCTGATGAAGGAAGCGTTCCGCCGCGGCGTCGAGCCGATCGTGCTGTATGTCCCCGACCTGACCCGTCCGGCAGCGATGGGCTGGAAGATGCTGCAGGACAACTTTGCCGGTTCGAACCTGTTCATGGTCGATAACGAGCACGTGCTGTTCGGCGAGATGCCGGAGGCGTTCGCCGGTGCGCGCACCTTGAAAATCGCCGCGCTGCCGCCATTCCTGAAAAGCATCATCGGGCGGAAGAGCTTCTCGTTCACGCAGTATCTGCGCACCTCGAAGGACCCTTCATCCGAACTGCACCAATGGGTGCGCGCGAATTATTTCAGCTTCCGTGATCTGGAGATCGGCCTGCGGCTGCATGGCTAATCCGGCGGATCGATCTAGCCTCAGTGGCCTTCGAAGGTCGCCAGCGTGCGCACCGGAACGTCCATCGCGCGAAGCTTGGCGGCGCCGCCAAGCTCCGGCAGATCGACGATGAAGCACGCCGCGATCACTTCGGCGCCGATCTGGCGTAGCAGCTTGACCGCGCCTTCCGCGGTGCCGCCGGTCGCGATCAGATCGTCGATCAGGACGACACGCTCGCCGGGCTGGATCGCGTCCGCATGCATCTCCATTTCATCGAGACCATATTCCAGCGAATAGGCGATCCGCACCGTGGTGTGCGGCAGCTTGCCCTTCTTGCGGATCGGCACGAAGCCGGCCGAGACCTGATGCGCCACCGCGCCGCCGAGGATGAATCCGCGCGCTTCGATGCCCGCGACCTTGTCGATCTTCGAGCCGGCCCAGGGCTGCACCAGCTCGTCCACCGCGCGGCGGAATGCCCGCGCATTGCCGAGCAGCGTGGTGATATCGCGAAACATCACGCCCGGCTTGGGATAGTCCGGAATGGTGCGGATCGCAGCCTTCAGATCGGTTTCAAGGTTCATCAAAATGATCTCTCATTCCGTCATTGCGAGCGAAGCGAAGCAATCCAGGCGAAGCTTGAGGCAGAAAAGAACTGGATTGCTTCGGCGCTATCGCACCTCGCAATGACGTGCTTTCTCTTTTTCATTCCCGCCCCAGCCGGAATGCGTTTTCGACGATCTTCAGGCCGACATCGCCTTCCAGCGACATCAGCGATTCAGGATGGAATTGCACGCCGCCGACCGGCAATTCCTTGTGCTCGATGGTCATCGGAATGCCGTCCTCGGTGCTGGCGGTGACCCGCAACACGTCCGGCATACTATCCGGCGCGACGAACAGCGAGTGATAGCGGCCGATCACAAACTCGTTCGGCAAATTGCGCATCAAGGTGCCGCCACGGTTCAGCACCCGCGACGGACGGCCATGCGCCGGCTGCTTCAACTGGCCGAGCGTGCCGCCGAAATATTCGCCGATCGCCTGCACGCCGAGACAGACGCCGAACACCGGCATCTGCTTGCCGAGCGCGGTGTCGATGAAATTCGAGATGCCGAAATCCTGCGGCCGCCCCGGTCCGGGCGACAGCACCAGAAGATCGAAGCGCTCGTTCTTCAGCCGCTCCAGCGCATGGGTGTGGCGCGTGACGCTGACCTCGGCGCCGACCTGACGAAAATAATCCGCCAGCATGTGGACGAACGAGTCGTCGTGGTCGATCAGCAGCACCTTCTTGCCCGAGCCGGTGGCGTCGGGCGCGAAGGTCGACAGCGGCTTCGGCGGATCGCCGCGCAGCGCCTGGAACAGCGCCGCCGCCTTGGTCAGGCATTCCTTTTCTTCCGCGACCGGATCGGAATCGAACAGCAGCGTGGCGCCAACCCGCACCTCGGCAAGACCGTCCTTCATGCGGATGGTGCGGATGGTGAGGCCGGTGTTGATGCCGCCGTCGAAGCCGAGGAAGCCGAGCGCGCCGGCGTACCAGCGGCGCGAGGACCGCTCATTGTCCTCGACGAACTGCATCGCCCACAATTTCGGCGCACCGGTCACCGTCACCGCCCAGCAATGGGTGAGAAAGCCGTCGATGGCATCGAAGCCCGGACGCAGCATGCCCTCGACGTGATCGACGGTGTGGAACAGCTTGGAATAGGTTTCGATCTGCCGCCGCGCCAGCACCTTGATCGAGCCCGGCACGCAGATGCGCGCCTTGTCGTTGCGATCGACGTCGGTGCACATGTTGAGCTCGAACTCGTCCTTCTGCGAGTTCAGAAGCTCCTGGATCTGCTTGGCATCGCCGATGGCATCGGCACCGCGCGCGATGGTGCCGGAGATCGGACAGGTCTCGATCCGTTTGCCGTCGGAGCGCACGAACATCTCGGGCGAAGCGGCGACCAGAAACTCGCCGTCGCCGAGATTGATCAGCGCGCCGTAAGGCGACGGGTTGATCTTGCACAGCCGCTGGAACACCTCGGCCGGCGTGCGGTCGCACGGCTCGGCGAACAATTGACCCGGCACCGCCTCGAACAGATCGCCGCGCGCGAACGCCGCGCGCGCCCGCTCCACCGTCTGCTGATAGACGCCCGGCGCATGGTCGGCGAAACTCTCGCGCGGCATCTTGTTGTAGACGCTCGGCAAGGTCGCGCGGTCGAGGCCTTTGGTCGACCGGCCCTGATAAGTGAATTCGTAATCGATGGTGACGCCGCGTCCGGTGGCGCGGTCGTAGACCAGGATGCTGTCGGGAATGTAGAGCACGATGTCGCGCTGATCGGCCTCGCGCGCCCGCTTCTGCTTGAGGTCCTCGATCTGGAAGACCAGATCGTAGGCGAAGGCGCCGAACAGGCCGAGCATCGGATCGCCCGCATAGCTCATGGCCGCAATGATGTCGCGCACCAGCGACATGATGGAGGCGCGGCGGGTGCGCTGGTCTTCGTCCACCGGCGCATCGCCCCGCACGATATGGCCGGCCAGGCGCGTCGCGCTCTTTTCGGTGACAGTGACGCAAGGCTCGCTCAGCACCGCGCCGAGGAAGGCGATCAGCACATTGCCGCGCGCATTCAGCGCCTCGATCAGGAAACGGGTGCCGGTCGCCTCCAGCCGCAGCGGCGGATCGGCGAAACCCAGGTCGAAGCTCTCATAGCGCCCCGGCACCGTGGTGCCGGAGGACAGCACCACACCGCGGCGGGTGTCGAGCAACTCGATCAGTTGATCGAGCGCCGCGCCGCCGGTGAAAGGCGTCACCGCACGCGACACCTCGAGCCCGCGCGCAGTGCGGAAATCGAAATGCGGGGGGAGCGAAAAGACCGTCCTGTTCATGTGATCCTCTTAGAGATTTGGATGAGGAAACGCCACACAGGACAATAAAAAAGGCCGTTCTGCATGACGGCCTCGACGATTATTCCACGCGCAATCGTACCGGCCACCTTTAGAAGGTGCGCCACCACGACCGGACGATGCGGGATACGCTGTTCATGGCGGGCAAATCATCACCCGCCGGGGAGGATGTCAAGGGCGCCTTGTGGCCGGACGGCTCCCTTGCGCCCTCTCCCAGCCCGGCTACATTTGCCCGAGCCCCTTCTTTCGGAGAACAAGATGACATTTGCGGTGGCCAGCGACAGTTTCAAGGACGGCGACTATCTCGCGCAGGATCACGTCCTGTCGGCCGAGTTCGGCTTCGGTTGCGCCGGCGGCAACCGCTCGCCCCATCTGAAATGGTCGAACGCTCCGGCAGGGACCAAGAGCTTCGCCGTGACCTGCTACGATCCCGACGCGCCGACCGGCAGCGGCTTCTGGCACTGGGTGGTGGTGAACATCCCGCCTTCGGTTACCGAACTCGCGCTCGACGCCGGGAATCCCAAAAGCGGCAAGCTGCCGGCCGGCGCCTTGCAGACCCGCACCGACTACGGCGCGGCGGCTTACGGCGGCCCCTGCCCGCCCAAGGGCGATCACCCGCACCGCTACATCTTCACGGTTCACGCCGTCGGCGTCGACAAGCTCGACGCCACCGCCGACACTTCGGCGGCAGTGATCGGCTTCCAGCTTCATTTCAAGGCGCTGGCGAAGGCGACTCTGATGGGTCTTTACAAGCACTGAGCCACTGAGCCTCATATCGGCTCGATCTGATTTCACAGACGCGGCACCATCGTTGCAGATACAAAAAAGGGCTCCGTCCGGAGCCCTTTTTCAATTCGGATCGCGATGCGCTCAGTGCGCGTCGGCCCAGATCTTCTTCTTGGTGAAGTAGAGCAGACCGCTCAGCAGAACCAGGAAGATCATCACCTGGAAACCGAGACGCTTGCGGGCCTCGAGTTGCGGCTCCGCGGTCCACATCAGGAAAGCGGAGATATCCTTGGCGTACTGGTCCACGGTCGCCGGGCTGCCGTCATCATAGGTCACCTGACCGTCGGAGAGCGGCGGCGGCATCTTGATGGAGTGGCCCGGGAAATACTTGTTGTAGTGCGAGCCTTCCGTCAGCGTGAAGCCGGCGGGCGGATTTTCCTCGTATCCGGTCAGCAGCGCGTGGATGTAGTTCGGGCCACGCTCCTGGAACTGGGTGAAGAAGTCGAAGATGAACTGCGGGAAACCACGCTCGTAGGAGCGGGCCTTCGCCATCAGCGACAGGTCCGGAGGAGCCGCGCCGCCGTTGGAGGCGCGAGCGGCATTCTCGTTCGGGAATGGCGAGGGGAAGTAATCCGCCGGACGGGCGGGACGCTCGAACATGTCGCCGGCGTCGTTCGGACCGTCCTGCACCTTGTACTCGGATGCGAACGCAGCCGCCTGCGCCGCCGAGTATTCCGGGCCACCGGGCTCGGCCAGGTTGCGGAAGGCGATATAGCTCAGCGAGTGACAGGACGAGCAGACCTCCTTGTAGACCTTGAGGCCGCGCTGGAGCTGGGCACGATCGAACTTGCCGAACGGGCCGGCGAACGACCATTTCAGCGATTCCGGCGTCGGGCCATGGTCGGCCGCCTCGGAGCGGCTGACTCCGCCCGCCAGCAGCATGCTGCCCGCGAGCAGTGCAACGATCACGGGAGCCATGACGTTCTTCTTGCCGTATTTGGCCAGCACGTCATCGGCGATCGAGTGCGGCACCGGACGCGGGGTCTCGACCCAGCTCAGCACCGGCAGCACGATCAGGAAGTAGGCGAAGTAGCAGAACGTCAGCACGCGGCCGATGATCACGTAGATGCCTTCGGCGGGCTTGGAGCCAAGCCAGCCCAGCAGGATGCAGATCGCCACGAAGATCCAGAAGAACTGCTTGGCCAGCGGACGATACTTCGACGAGCGCGTGCGGGCGCTGTCGAGCCAGGGCAGGAAGGCCAGCACGAGAATGGCGCTGAACATCGCGACCACGCCGGCGAGCTTGTTCGGGATCGAGCGCAGGATCGCGTAGAACGGCAGGTAGTACCATTCGGGCACGATGTGCGCGGGCGTCACCGCCGGGTTGGCGGGGATGTAGTTGTCGGCTTCGCCGAGATAGTTCGGCACGTAGAAGATGAACCAGGCGAAGAACAGCAGGAAGCAGGACATGCCGAACGCGTCCTTGAGGGTCGCGTAAGGCGTGAACGGCACGGTATCCTTCTCGGTCTTCGGCTCGACGCCGGCCGGATTGTTCTGGCCCGCGACATGCAGCGCCCAGACGTGCAGCACGACGACGCCGGCGATCACGAAGGGCAGCAGGTAGTGCAGCGAGAAGAAGCGGTTCAGCGTCGGGTTGCCGACCGAATAGCCGCCCCACAGCAGCGTCACGATGCTGTCGCCGACATAGGGAATGGCCGAGAACAGGTTGGTGATGACGGTGGCGCCCCAGAAGCTCATCTGGCCCCACGGCAGCACGTAGCCCATGAAGCCGGTCGCCATCATCAGCAGATAGATGATGACGCCGAGGATCCAGAGGATCTCGCGCGGCGCCTTGTACGACCCGTAATACAGACCGCGGAACATGTGGATGTAGACGGCGATGAAGAACATCGACGCGCCGTTGGCGTGCACGTAGCGCAGCAGCCAGCCGTAATTGACGTCGCGGACGATCAGTTCCACCGACTTGAACGCCAGATCGACATGCGGCGTGTAGTGCATCGCCAGAATGATGCCGGTGATGATCTGCACCGCGAGCATCATCGAAAGGATGGCGCCGAAGGTCCACCAGTAGTTGAGATTGCGCGGCGTCGGATAGGCCACGAAGGACGAATGGATCAACCCGCCGATCGGCAGGCGCCGCTCGATCCACTTCAAGGCCGGATTTTGCGGGTTATAGGTAGAGGGTCCGCTCATGATGCGATCCTGGAAATTGCGTGGCGACTTGAGATGTCAGCCAATTTTGATCTTGGTGTCGGAGACGAAGGCGTACGGAGGTACGGGCAGGTTGAGCGGTGCCGGCCCCTGGCGAATACGACCCGAGGAGTCGTACTGCGAGCCGTGGCACGGGCAGAAGAAGCCGTCGTAGCTGCCTTCATGAGCGATGGGAATACAGCCGAGGTGGGTGCAGATGCCGATCACCACCAGCCACTGGTCGTGACCTTCCTTGACGCGGGCCTGATCGGTTTCCGGATCGGGCAGGCTCGAGACGTTGACCGAGCGCGCCTCTTCGATCTGCTTCTTGGTGCGGTTCATGATGTAGATCGGCTTGCCGCGCCAGAACACCTTGATGTCCTGCCCTTCGGCGATCGGCGACAGGTCGACCTCGATCGGAGCGCCGGCCGCGATGGTCGAGGCATCCGGGTTCATTTGGGAGATCAGCGGCCAGGCGGCGGCGGCGGTACCGACCGCGGCAACCGCACCGGTTGCGACATAAAGGAAATCACGGCGTGTCGGTTCAGCCGAAGTAGAGGACGTCACGATTGCAAACCCTTTCCGAACTGCAGCCGCCGGTCCGGTCCCGATCATGCGCCGGGAGACGCCGGGAAGCACGGCCGGTGTCCGCGAGCCTCGCGGTGGCAGATGACCACTTGTCCTACGCTAGGAGACGGAACATGCGATCTAGAATCGATCTATTGGCACCCTTGCCGGAAGAGCGCAAGCCCGCTATCGGCTCCGCTCGGCGCTACGCGCAAAAACCTCTCCGACAACGGTTTTTTCTTCATATTTCCCATCGCCCCGATGCACCTCGCGCTGTACCAGCCAGATATCCCCCAGAACACCGGCACGATTCTGCGGCTGTGCGCCTGTCTCGAGGTGCCGGCCCACATCATCGAGCCGGCCGGATTTCCGGTCTCCGACCGCCACTTCCGCCGCGCCGGCATGGACTATCTCGACCGCGTCTCGATCCAGCGCCATGATTCCTGGACCAAATTCGACCAATGGCGCCGGCAGGCGGGCAAGCGCCTGATTTTGTTCTCGACCAGGGCCGCCCGGCCCTATCTTGAATACCGCTTCGATCCGGCCGACATCCTGATGTTCGGGCGCGAAAGCGCCGGAGTTCCCGACCACGTCGCCGCGGCCGCCGACGAGCGGCTGATCATCCCGATCGCCCCCGGCATGCGCTCGCTCAACGTCGCCATCAGCGCCGCCATGGCGCTCGGCGAGGCACTGCGGCAGGCCAAGACCAGCGAGGACCAACCGTGAGCTACGCGGTCAAGGAAATCTTCATGACGCTGCAAGGCGAAGGCGCCCATGCCGGCCGCGCAGCGGTATTTTGCCGCTTCTCCGGCTGCAATCTGTGGAGCGGCCGCGAGCAGGACCGCGCCACCGCGACCTGCACGTTCTGCGACACCGATTTCGTCGGCACCGACGGCACCTTCGGTGGCCGCTACGCCGACGCCGCCAGCCTCGCCGACCAGATCGCAGCGCTGTGGTCCGGACCGCCGACCGGACGGTTCACGGTGCTGACCGGCGGCGAGCCGATGCTGCAGATCGATTCCGCGCTGATCGAGGCCCTGCACGCGCGCGGGTTTGAAATCGCGGTGGAAACCAACGGCACCATCGCGCCGCCGCCCGGCCTCGACTGGATCTGCGTCAGCCCCAAGGCCGGCAGCGATCTCGTCGTCCGCTCCGGCCACGAGCTCAAGCTGGTCTATCCCCAGCCGGACATGGCGCCGGAGGATTTCGCCGGTCTCGCCTTCGAGCGGTTCTCATTGCAGCCGCTGGACGGACCTGACATAGCGCAAAGTACAGAAGCGGCCATTGCCTATTGTCTGCGCCACCCGCAATGGCGGCTCAGCCTGCAGACGCACAAAACGCTGGGGATCAGGTAGAAGACGGCGTGCCGACGATGGAAAACCCGTTGCGCTTCATCCGCAAGCGCGGACCATCCGTCGGCATAGTGACACGCACCGCCCTGCATCGCGCCAGTCGCGGAAAAAGCTGCACCTGTTTCGGGCCGTAGGCCTTCAAGACCACACCGGGGGACATCGCATGGCCATCTCCATTCTCGAAGACCGCAAGGAGCGCGCGCGCATCTGGTTCGAGGCGCTGCGCGACGACATCTGCAAGCGGCTCGAGGTTCTGGAGGACGAAGCGCCCGCAGAGCTTTACGGCGAGGAGGCCGGACGGTTCGCCCGCACGCCGTGGACCCGCACCGACCATTCCGGCGCGCCGGGCGGCGGCGGCGTGATGTCGATCATGCGCGGCCGTCTGTTCGAGAAGGTCGGCGTGCATTGCTCGACCGTGCATGGCGAGTTCGCGCCGGAATTCCGCGGCCAGATTCCGGGCGCGGCGGACGATCCGCGATTCTGGGCCTCCGGCATCTCGATGATCGCCCATCCGCGCAATCCGAACGTGCCGGCGGTGCACATGAACACCCGCTTCGTGGTGACGACCAAGACCTGGTTCGGCGGCGGCGCCGACCTCACCCCGGTGCTGGAGCGGCGGCGGACCCAGGAGGACGCCGACACGGCGGACTTCCACGCCGCGTTCAGGACCACCTGCCATGCTCATCCCGCGGTCGCGCCCTACGACAAATACCGCAAATGGTGCGACGATTATTTCTATCTCGCCCACCGCAAGGAGCCGCGCGGGATCGGCGGGATTTTCTACGACTGGCTCGAATCCGGCGACTGGGACGCCGATTTCGCCTTCACCCAGGATGTCGGCCGCGCGCTGGCCGAGATCTATCCAACCCTCGTGCGCAGGAATTTCGGCCAGGCCTGGACGCCGCAGGATCGCGAGGAGCAACTGGTGCGGCGCGGCCGCTATGTCGAATTCAACCTGCTCTACGACCGCGGCACCATTTTCGGGCTGAGGACCGGGGGCAACGTGGAATCGATTCTGTCGTCCATGCCGCCCGAGGTGAAATGGCCCTGACGGAATCGGCTGTCCGCCTTCATGACGCTTAATGATTGGTTCCAATCTGTGGCCTATTGAGCACACCCCCGGGGAGAACCACCCGGTCGGGCGCTGGTAACGGTCCGAATCGATTGAGCATTAACCTTTGGCCACGTAATCATCGAACCCAGACGTGGGCGGACTCAACCGCCCGAGCATTCAGTCAGGGGCTCCGATGCGCAAACTTGCCATTCTCCTTTCCGCCGCCGCCGCTTTCGGCATGACCCATGCCGCAACGGCTGCCGATCTCGGAGCCAGGGTTTACCAGAAGGCCCCGCCCGTTCCGGTGTACACTTGGACCGGCTCCTATGTCGGCGCCTATGTCGGCGGTGCGGGTTCGGCCAGCAACAGCTACACCAGCAACCCGGTGACGGGCACCGGCGCGTTCGGTGTCACCACCGTGCCGGTCGGCGCCTCCAGCGTGTTCGACACCGGCTCGGGATTCATCGCCGGCTTCACCAGCGGCTATAACTACCAAGTCGCTCCGAACTGGCTGATCGGTTACGAAAGCGAGACCGGCTACCAGAAGATCCGCGGCCTCAGCAATTATCCGGGCTCGGCCACCGGCTTTGCCTTCTCGCGGTCCGATGACTGGTACTCGTCCTGGACCGCGCGCTTCGGCTACATCTCCGGCCAGTCGCTGTTCTACGTGAAGGGCGGCGCGACGCTGACCCGCTTCGAGAACTTCGTCTCCGACTCCGCCGGCCTCGGCGGCGCGCTGATCGGTCACGAGAAGAAGTATCGCCTCGGCTACGCGGTCGGCGGCGGCTGGGAATATGCGCTCGATTCGAAGTGGAGCATCAAGGCCGAGTACCTCTATCTCGGCTTCGGCGGCAACCAGAACTACAATGCGTTCGACACGGGCGGGAACGTCTACAACGTCTCCACCAAGATCGAAGGCATTCACACCGGCAAGATCGGCGTGAACTACAAGTGGGATCCGCTGTCCCTGATCTTCTCGCGCTAAGCGAACTCAAACGGTTTCGAAAAGCCCCGGAGCGATGCTCCGGGGCTTTTTCTTTGGGCGCGAGCTAGAGCCGGTGATCGTGACGAAAGCGCGCGATCGCCTGATCAGCGATGGCATCGAGCGCGGCGCGTGCGAGCGGGAAACCGGCGGCGAGCCACGCATCCTCCGCCAGTGTCAGCACATGACCGAGCGCCGGTCCTTCCTTCAGGCCACGCGCAAGGAAGTCGGCCGCCTTCAGCGGAAACACCGGCGCGCTCCAGCGCTGCGGCAACGTCGCAAGCTCGCGCCAGGACGGCCCATCATAATCGCGCCCTGCCCGCGCCCAGGCCAGCATGATCCGGTCGCGATAACGCTCCGCGCCAAGACGGTAGATCCGGCGGCGCGCCACCTCCTCGTCCATGTTGCCGAGCCGCCACCAGCGATGTCCCATCGAATCGAGTTGCTTGGCCTCGACATTCGACAGCCGCAGCCGTTGCGACAGACGTTTGGCGTCCTCCGTCACCGCCACTGAGAGTGCGGCGAGACGACGCATCGGATCGGCGGCCAAATCCAGCGCCTGCTCGATTGCGATCATCCGCGCGAACGGGCCGTGATAGGCGACCCCGCCGGTGATCCTCATCAACAGGCCGCAATCGTCCAGCGTCACCAGCGCATCGGCGGCGCCGGGCGCGACCATCAGCTTGAGCATCTCCATGCGCAGACGCTCGGCCGACAGCAAAGCCAGCCCGTCTCGCGCCGCGATGCAGGCCAGCACCGCCGCACGATCCGGCAATCCCGAGCCATAAGCGGCATGGATACGGAAGAAACGCAGGACGCGCAGATAATCCTCGGCGATGCGCTGCGCGGGATCGCCGATAAAGCGCACGCGCCGTGCTTCGATATCGGCAAGGCCGCCGACATGGTCGTGAACGGCGCCATCGGCGGAAAGCGATAGGCCGTTGACGGTGAAGTCGCGGCGCTGCGCATCGCGCACCCAGTCGCGCCCGAACGCCACCTTGGCCTTGCGACCGAAGGTTTCGACATCCTCGCGCAGGGTGGTGACCTCGAACGGTTGGCCGCCCACGACAAGCGTGACGGTGCCGTGGTCGATGCCGGTCGGCACGCATTTGATGTGCACGGCGCGGGCGCGGCGCACCACTTCGTCGGGATGCGCCGTGGTGGCGATATCGATCTCGCCTACCGGCAGACCGAGCAGCGCGTTGCGCACCGCACCGCCGACCACGCGCGCTTCTTCGCCATGTGCGTTGAGGAGAGAAAGCACCCGCGCGACCGGCCCCGCGGTCAGCCATGCCGCGTCGGCCAGGGATTGCTGCGCGGAAGAATTCACATTCATCGATCGCTGCCCGGAACGAAACGGCCGTCCTCGATATGGGCCGGAACGTAAGTCGAGCCCGGCGGCGCACCGGAAAAATGCGCCAATAAAAGCAGGCTGACAATCACCAGCACGAACGAGCCGATCGCCAGTCTGATCACGACGCGCAGCGGCCACGACGAGGCGTGCAGCACGTTGGCGCGGCTTGCCAGGATGAACAATGCATACGCTGCGAACGGAATGAGGAAGATTCCGATCTCGGTCAGGACCGGACGGATCATGTCGGATAGATCCGGTTGTGCAGCACCCGCAGCATGCCGGCGGTCGCGCCCCAGATGTAACGCTCCTGATACGGCACCTCGTAGAAGGTGCGCGGAATGCCGCGGAATTCCTTGGCGCCGCGCCGGTAGTTCAAGGGATCCATCAGGAACGCGAGCGGCACCTCGAAGGCATCATCGACTTCGGTCGCGTTGATCGCCAGTTCAAAACCGGGCCGCACCCGCGCCAGCGTCGGCAGGATGCGAAAACCGAAGCTCGTGGCGTAGACGTCGAGATAGCCGAGCGGCTCGATGAAATCGCGGCGCAGGCCGATCTCCTCTTCCGCCTCGCGCAGCGCCGCATCGAGCGGAGTAGCATCGCTGCGGTCGATCTTGCCGCCGGGAAACGAGATCTGTCCGGGATGCTCGTTGAGATGCCCCGCCCGCGTCGTCAGCAGCACCGAGGGCGTGTCGCGCTCGATCACCGGGATCAGCACCGCCGCCTGTCGGATCGGCTTTTCCCGGGCGATGATCTGCAGCATCTGGTCAGTGCCGAAGTCGCCGGTCGGCGCGATGATCGACGGATCGCTCAGCCCCGCCGGCACCTCGAAACTCAGGCGTTCCCGCGCACGGCGAAAAAATTCATCCGAACCCAGATCGGCGGATGCGGCATTCGACGCCGCGGCATCCGCACCTTCCGTCTCGATCAATCTGCTGTCAGTCAAGCTCAATCCCTGCTGCTCTCTTTCGTCACCTTAGGCGCGAGCCTGCGCGGCGTCCGCCATCGCGAAAAACCTTCCGCCCGACCAGATGCCGAACATGGCGCGGCCATCCACCGTATGCTCCTCGCCCATGTCGACCAGATCATAATAGAGCGCGCGCGTGACCTTTGCCCATAAATCCGCACGGACATGAAGATAGGGCCTCAGGCCGCCGTCCGCAGCCGGCTCGAACCGCAGCGGCCTGTCGGCGTCACATCTCACCCAATCATCGACATTGGTGCGAAAGGACAGCGTGCGCGCGGAGCCCTCACCCTCCGCTTTCATCTCGACTGCCAGAAAGGGGGCATCGTCGACACGAATCCCGACCTTTTCCACAGGCGTGACCAGAAAATATCGGTCTCCTTCACGCTTGAGGATGGTCGAAAACAGCCGCACCAGAGCGGGCCGGCCGATTGGCGTGCCGAGATAGTGCCAGCTCCCGTCAGACGCGATCCGGATATCGAGATCGCCGCAGAATGGCGGGTTCCACAGGTGAACCGGCGGCAGACCCGCCGGCGCCGCCGCTTTGGCCGCATGGGTCAGCGCGTCGAGCCGCGCGGCAGCGTCCGACTGCCCCTCCGACTCCATGACACGCCCTTGCTTCGCCATTGTTTACCCTGACTCTGACCCGCTGTTTGGCACGATTTAAGCAGGATTTTCCAGAGATGTTGTGACTCGGTGTCATCGCCACAAGTTGATCGGGTCCCCGTCTCCGGATCGGTAAAATGGGGACATCCGATTTGAGCAGATACATCAAGCGTGCCAAGGGTTAGCATGAATCGGCCGGTCTCGTTTCGCCGATCTGAACGAGATTGGCGGAACGGATTTGGGCCAGACCGGATACCGGCCCAGTGCGCCGCAGGGAGAACAGGATGACAGGCACAGAAGGCGTCGAGAAACTGGAGGACGTGATCGTCCGCTCCGCCGAACAACTCGCCGGCGATATCCGCGCCGCGCGGCAGGCGGTCTCGACCATCATTTTCGGCCAGGAGCGCGTGGTCGACAACGCGCTGGTGACGATCCTGTCCGGCGGCCATGCGCTGCTGATCGGCGTACCAGGTCTTGCCAAGACCAAGCTGGTGGAGACGCTCGGCATCACGCTCGGCTTAGATGCCAAGCGCGTGCAGTTCACCCCCGACCTGATGCCGTCCGATATTCTCGGCGCCGAAGTGCTGGACGAGAGCACCAGCGGCAAACGCTCGTTCCGTTTCATCGCCGGTCCCGTGTTTGCGCAGCTTCTGATGGCCGACGAGATCAACCGCGCCTCGCCGCGTACGCAATCGGCGCTGCTGCAGGCGATGCAGGAGCAGCACATCACCGTCGCCGGCGCGCGGCACGATCTGCCCAAGCCCTTCCATGTGCTGGCGACGCAGAATCCGCTGGAGCAGGAAGGCACCTATCCGCTGCCCGAAGCGCAGCTCGACCGCTTCCTGATGGAGATCGATGTCGAATATCCCGACCGGGAGGCCGAGCGCAAAATTCTGTTCGACACCACCGGCGCCGAACAGAGCGTGGCGAAACCGGCGATGAACGCAGAGACGCTGCTCACCGCGCAGCGGCTGGTGCGGCGCCTGCCGGTCGGCGATTCCGTGGTCGAAGCCATCCTCTCGCTGGTGCGCTCCGCGCGCCCCGGCGAGAGCAGCGCCGAAATCAAGAAGACGATCGCATGGGGTCCGGGCCCCCGCGCCAGCCAGGCCTTGATGCTGGCGGTGCGCGCCCGCGCGCTGCTCGACGGCCGCCTCGCACCCTCGATCGATGACGTGCTCGAACTTGCCGAACCTGTGCTGAAGCACCGCATGGCGCTGACCTTCGCCGCGCGCGCCGAAGGCCAGACCGTGAGCGACGTGATCAGGCAGCTCAAGACCCGGATCGGTTGATGGCGGACGCACGCAAGCCGGCAATGCAGGAAATCGAAGCGGTTCGGCGCGCCGATGGCGAAAGCCGCTCGCTCGCCGCCGCATTGCCGCGTCTTGTGCTGGAGGCCCGCCGCATCGCCGCCAACGTGATCCACGGCCTGCACGGCCGCCGCCGCGCCGGCACCGGCGAGAATTTCTGGCAGTATCGGCGGTTCGTCTCCGGCGAAGCCGCGCAGAATGTCGACTGGCGACGCTCGGCACGCGACGACCATCTCTATGTGCGCGAGCGCGAATGGGAGGCCGCGCACACCGTGTGGCTGTGGCCCGACCGCTCGCCGTCGATGGCGTTCGCCTCCAGGGCCGCGCGCGACAGCAAGCTGGAGCGCGCACTGGTCGTCACCTTCGCGCTGGCCGAACTGCTCGTCGCCGGTGGCGAGCGCGTCGGCATTCCCGGTCTGATGGCGCCGAGCGCCAGCCGCGGCATCGTCGATAAAATGGCGCAGGCGATCCTGCACGATCATGCGACCCGCGCCAGCCTGCCACCACATTTCGTGCCCTCGCCTTTGTCCGAGATCGTCGTGGTGTCCGACTTCTGGTCTCCGGTCGCGGAGATCGGCCACATGCTGGCGGGCCTGTCCGCATCGGGCGCGCATGGCATCCTGCTGCAGGTGGTCGATCCGGCGGAGGAGAGCTTTCCCTATGCCGGGCGGATCGAATTCATCGAGCCCGAGGGCGGCGGCACCATCACCGCCGGCCGCGCCGAGACCTGGGCGAAGGATTACGTTGCGCGCGTCGCTGCGCATCGCGATGCGATCCGCGAGGACGCCGGCAAGCTCGGCTGGCTGTTCTCGACCCATCGCACCGACCGCTCGGCCGCCGAAGTGCTGCTGTTCCTGCATGGCGGCATGGCGGTCGCGAAAGGCGCGGGCCGCATCGTTGCGGAGCGCGGCGCATGATGGGACTGCCGCTCTCCTTCCTCGAACCGTGGCTGCTCGCCGGCCTGCTCAGCCTGCCGGCGCTGTGGTGGCTGCTGCGCGTGATCCCGCCGCGCCCCAAGCGGATCGATTTTCCGCCGACGCGGCTTCTGTTCGATATCGCGCCCAAGGAAGAGACGCCGGCGCAAACGCCGTGGTGGCTGACCGCGATCCGCCTGCTCGCCGCCGCGCTGGTGATCCTCGCCGCCGCCGGGCCGATCTGGAATCCGAACCAGGGCGCCGGCCGCTCGACCGCGCCGCTGGTGCTGCTGATCGACGATGGCTGGAGCGCCGCCGCAAGCTGGGAGACGCGCATCCAGACCGCCGACGAACTGATCTCGAACGCCGACGCCGACCGCCGGCCCGTTGCGCTGGTGCCGCTGTCGGATCCGACCCGCGACATCAGCTTGCTGCCGGCCGGCACCGCGCGCGTCGCATTGCGCCAGCTTGCGCCGAAACCCTATGCGGTGGAGCGGATCGAGACGCTGCCGGCGCTGGCGCGTTTTCTGGCCGCCACCGGCAATGCCGACATCGTCTGGCTGACCGATGGCGTCGACACCGGACGCGGCAGCGAATTCACCGCGGCGCTGACCAAGACGATTGCGGATCGTCCGCTCACCCTTGTCGAAGGCGGCACGCCGCCAGCGCATGCGCTCGCCGCGGCGGAAAACGCCGCCGCGAAAATGACGGTGAAGGTGCTGCGCGCCGCAACCGGCGGCAGCGCCGATATCGGCCTCGTCCGCGCGCTCGACCAGAAAGGCGCGCCGATCGGCGAGACCCGTTTTGCTTTCGGCGCGCAGGATCGCGAGACCGAAGCGAGTTTCGATCTGCCGGTGGAATTGCGCAACGACATCGCGCGCCTCGAAATCGCGGGCGAGCGTTCGGCCGGCGCGGTGCAACTGCTCGACAAGCGCTGGCGCCGCCGCGCCATCGGCATTGTCAGCGGCGCCACCACCGATACCGCGCAGCCGCTGCTGGCTTCGACCTTCTATCTGACGCGCGCGCTGGCGCCGTTCGCCGACGTACGGCTCGGCGAGCGGGGCGCGCCCGCGGTCGCGATCGGGCAATTCCTTGATCAGAAGCTGCCGATGATCGTGCTGGCCGACGTCGGCACGCTGTCGCCGGAACTGCGCGACCGCCTCAATGACTGGATCGCGCAAGGCGGCGTGCTGGTGCGCTTCGCCGGCCCGCGTCTTGCCGCCGGCGAGGACGACCTCGTGCCGGTCAAACTCAGACGCGGTGGCCGCAGCCTCGGCGGCAGTCTCACCTGGGAGAAACCGCAGCATCTGGCCGCGTTCTCGCCGGACGGCCCGTTTACCGGACTTGCGGTGCCGGGCGACGTCACCGTGAGCCGGCAGGTGCTCGCCGAACCCAATCCGGCGCTGGCGACGCGAAGCTGGGCCTCGCTGGTGGACGGCACGCCGCTGGTCACCGGCGAGCGGCGCGACAAGGGTGTGCTCGCACTGTTCCACATCAGCGCCGACATGCGCTGGTCGGATCTGCCGATGTCCGGCAGCTTCGTCGAAATGCTGCGGCGGCTGGTCGATATGTCGGGCACCACCGCGACGCCCGGCGCGGGCGCTGCCGTTGACACCGGCACCGAGACCGTCGCGCCGCTGCGCACGCTCGACGGCTTCGGCGCATTCGGCCCGCCCCCCGCGAACGCGCGGCCGATCCTCGCGAATTACGGTGACCGCGCCACGGCCGACCACCCGCCCGGCTTCTACGGACCGGCGGATGGGCCGGTTGCCGTCAACGCGCTGGCGAGCGCGGATCGCCTCGCCCCGCTCGACACCGCGACGCTGAACGCGCGCCGCACCAGCTACGCCAATGCCGAGCCGCGCGACCTGCGCGGGCTGCTGTTGTCGGCGGCGCTGGCGCTGTTCCTGCTCGATGCCATCATCGTCGCGATTCTCGGCGGCGGTCTTGCCGCCTTGCTACGGCGGCGCGCGGCGCCTGCCATCATCCTGATCGCCATCGCGCTGACGGCCTTCGCGCCGGTTGCCTCGAAGGCTCAGACCCCCGCGAAGCAGCCGCCCGCACAGACGCAGCGCACCGCGCCTGATCCGTCAAACGACGACTTCGCGATCAAGGCCACATCGCAGACCCGCATCGCCTACGTCGTCACCGGCAACGAGGATGTCGATTCCGTCGTCAAGGCCGGCATCTCCGGGCTGACGCTGTTCCTCGCCCAACGCACCGCACTGGAGGCGGGCGATCCGATCGGCATCGATCCGGCGCGCGACGAGCTTGCGTTCTTCCCGCTGATCTACTGGCCGGTGATTGCAGGTGCGCCGAAGCCGTCGCAGGACGCCATCAACAAGCTCGACGCCTACATGAAACAGGGCGGCACGGTGCTGTTCGACACCCGCGACGCGATCGATGCGCCGCCCGGCGCGAATGGTGAATCGCAGACTCCGGGCATGCTGACGCTGCGCGAGATTCTCGGCTCGCTCGACATCCCCGAACTCGAGCCGGTGCCGCGCGAACATGTGCTGACCAAAACGTTCTACCTGCTGCGCGACTTTCCGGGGCGCTTCAATTCCGGGCGGACCTGGGTCGAGGCGCTGCCGCGCGGCGAGGAAGACGCCGACGAAACCGATCGCCCCGCGCGCGGCGGCGACGGCGTGTCGCCGATCATCATCACCTCGAACGATCTCGCCGGCGCCTGGGCGATGCGGCCGGACGGCCAGCCGATGCTGCCGCTGACGCCCGGCGAGCCACGCCAGCGCGAATTCGCCTTCCGTGCCGGCGTCAACATCGTGATGTACACGCTGACCGGCAACTACAAGGCCGATCAGGTTCACGCGCCGGCGCTGATCGAACGGCTGGGGCAGTAGCATGATGAACTACGGCATCGCCTTCGCGCCTCTCGTTCCTAACGTCGTGCTCTGGGTCGGTATTGCCGCGATCATCGTCATCGCCGCCTTGCTGCTGGTGGCGCGGGCGCGCGGCGCGGCGGTGCGCGTGGCGGCGCTGGCGCTGATCCTGCTCGCGCTGGCCAACCCGTCCTTCACCAGCGAGGAGCGCGAACCGCTGTCGTCGGTGGTGGCCGTGGTGGTCGACAAAAGTCCGAGCCAGAATTTCGGCGACCGCGCCAGGGAAACCGAGGCCGCGCGCGAGGCTTTGGTGACGCGACTGAAGGAAATCAAAGGTCTCGACGTGCGCGTCGTGGAAGCCGGACAGGCCGACGGCGAGACCGACGGCACCAGACTTTTCACCGCGCTGTCATCGACGCTGTCCGACGTGCCGACCGACCGGGTGGGCGGCGCCTTCCTGATCACCGATGGGCGCGTGCACGATATTCCGGCGAGCGCCGCCGCCATCGGCATCAACGCGCCGGTGCATGCGCTGATCACCGGCCGCAAGGACGAGCGCGACCGCCGCGTCGCCATCGTCGCCGCGCCACGCTTCGGCATTGTCGGCCAGACGCAGACCGTCACCTATCGTCTCGACGATCAGGGCGTCACCGGACAGAGCGCGCGCGTCACCCTGCGGCGCGACGGCGAGGTGCTGAGCGAGCGCATGCTCACCAGCGGCCAGAGCGCCAGCGCGACCTTCGAGATTCCGCATGCCGGGCAGAACATCATCGAGATCGAGGCCTCGCCGCTGGAAGGCGAGCTCACGCCGGTCAACAACCGCGCGGTGGTCTCGATCGACGGCGTGCGCGACAAGCTGCGCGTGCTGCTGGTGTCGGGCGAGCCGCATTCCGGCGAGCGCACCTGGCGCAACCTGCTCAAGGCCGACGCCAGCGTCGATCTGGTGCACTTCACCATCCTGCGTCCGCCGGAGAAACAGGATGGCACGCCGATCAACGAACTGTCGCTGATCGCATTTCCGACCCGCGAACTGTTCCAGCAGAAGATCAACGAATTCCAGCTCATCATCTTCGACCGTTACGCCCGGCAGGGCGTGCTGCCGACCTCCTATTTCGAGAACATCGCGCGCTATGTGCGCAATGGCGGCGCGGTGCTGGTGTCGGCGGGGCCGGATTATGCCGGCCCGACCAGCATCTGGCGCACGCCGCTCGACAACGTGCTGCCGGCCGAGCCGGTCGGCGTCACCGAGAAAGCCTTCACCGCACGGCTGACCGAACTCGGCAAGCGCCATCCGGTGACGCGCGGCCTCGAAGGCTCCGCCAGCGAACCGCCGCACTGGAGCCGGTTCTTCCGTCAGGTCGATACCCGCAACCCCACTGCCCCCGCGGTGATGGAAGGCGCGGACAACAAGCCGCTGCTGCTGCTCTCGCGCCAGGGCGAGGGCCGCGTCGCGCTGCTGCTGTCGGATCACATCTGGCTGTGGGCACGCGGCTATGAAGGCGGCGGGCCGCACGTCGACCTGCTGCGGCGGCTGTCGCACTGGTTGATGAAACAGCCCGAACTGGACGAGGAAGCGTTGCGGCTGCAGGTGCAGGGCCGCGATCTGGTCGCCGTGCGCCAGACCATGGCCGACAGCGTCGCGCCGGTCACCGTGACCTCGCCATCCGGCGCGAAGCGGCAGCTCACGCTGGCGCAGACCGAGCCGGGCCTGTGGCGCGCCTCCACCGCGGCCGACGAGCTCGGGCTGTGGCAGGCAAGCGACGGCGAGCTCAAGGCGCTGATCAATGTCGGCCCGATCAACCCGAAGGAATTCTCCGAGGTTACCTCGACCACCGAGACTTTGAAGCCGTTGACGCAGGCGAGCGGCGGCGACACAAGGCGCATCGCCGAAAACGGACAGGTCGATTTGCCGCGCATCCTGCCGGTACGCTCCGCCACCGCCTTTCATGGCGATGGCTGGCTCGGCGTGAAGATGCGCGACGCCAGCGTGGTGCGCGGCATCGGCGCTTGGCCGATGTTCGCGGGACTGATCGGGCTGCTGCTGCTGCTCGGCGCCTTCGCCACGACCTGGCTGCGCGAGGCGCGATAGCCCCACCTACGATGCGGTGGAGCGGCGGGCGGCCTCCCTTCCAGCTTAGTTGACATACCGGCTATCCTAGATGTTATATTATAACATCTGAACGGGCAGGCCCCGGCCGGATGGGGGATTTCGCGGGCGATGCACTGGATCAGGTCACAGGCACGGAAGCTGTCTCTGCTGGCGCTGTTTGCGCTGGCCATGCAGTTCGGCCTGTCGTTCGGCCACGTCCATGCCCATGCAGCGCCGGCCTCCGCCGTCTCGCAGAGCTCTTCAACCACCGCCCCGGACAGCGATCATAACCACGACGCCGGCAAGGACATCTGCGCGATCTGCGCCACCGTTGCGATGGCGAACGCGCTGGTCGATGCCACCCCGCCGCTGCTGCCGCTTCCTGCCTCTTTCCATACCACGCGGCTGACCGCGACGTTCGACGCCGCCGTCACGCAACCACGCCACGCCGCCTTCCGCTCCCGCGCCCCTCCCCGCTCCTGATCCCTGCTGCCATTCGACCGCGACGATCGCCGCATGCGGCCGATCGCCGATCCCTTGTCATCAGTCACGCCGCCCGTGCTGCCGGTCATGAACGCAGCAGCCGGATGCGGCATCAGGATCGAAATACATGTTCAGGATATCCCTCCGCGCCCTGCTTGCCGCAGGCTCAACGGCGGCATTGGTTCTCAGTGCCGGCGGCGCTGCCCGCGCCCAGCAGGAGCAGGCGTCCGGCTCCACGGTGCTGCCGGCGCTCACCGTACAGGCGCCCAGCCCGATCGTCCGGCGCAAGCCGCCACACCCCACGCCCGTTCGACACCCTTCCCGTGTCGCGCGCGGCGGCCATACGCCAGCGCCGTCGCCGGCCACACCGGTGCCTGTCGCGCAGCCGGTCTTCCTTCCAGGCACACTGCCGGTGGTGACCGACCAGTTCGCCACGGTGACCGTGGTGCCGAACGAGGAAATCCGCCGCAGTTCGGCCACGACGCTGGGCGATCTGCTCAACGACAAGCCCGGCATCACCGGCTCGTCCTTCGCGCCCGGCGGCTCGAGCCGGCCGATCATCCGCGGTCTCGACGTCAACCGCGTCGGCATCACCGAGAACGGGCTCGGCAGCAACGGCGCCTCCGATCTCGGCGAGGATCATTTCGTGCCGATCGATCCGCTCACCACCAACCAGGTCGAAGTCATCCGCGGCCCGGCGACTCTGCGTTACGGCTCGACCGCCATCGGCGGCGTGGTAGCGGCCAGCAACAACCGGATTCCGGAAGCCCTGCCCTGCAGCCCGATCTCCGCGGCGCAGACCTATGGCTACGCCGTGAAGATGCCGCAGCTTTCCCCCTCGAATCCCTGCATGAGCTTCGAGACGCGCGGCGCACTGTCGAGCGTCGATCGCGGCCGCGAGGGCGCGATGCTGCTCGACGCCGGCGGCGGCAATTTCGCGATCCACATCGACGCGTTCGCCCGCAAGACCGAAGACTACAGCGTGCCGAACTCGCCCTACCGGTTCGATCCGACGCGGCCGTTCAACGGCAAGCAGCCCAACTCGGCGACGGAGTCGAACGGCTTCTCGATCGGCGGCTCGTATGTCTTCACCGGCGGCTTCATCGGCGCGGCGGTAACGCAGAACAACAGCCTCTATCACATCCCCGGCATCGACGGCGAAGAACACCGCACCCGCATCGACGCCAGGCAGACCAAGTTCACCAGCAAGGGCGAATACCGGCCGGATTCCGCCGCGATCGACGCGGTCCGGTTCTGGATCGGTGCCACCGACTACAGCCACAGCGAGATCGGTCTTGCCGATGCCGCCGATCCGACCTCCGACGGGATACGCCAGCGCTTCACCAACAAGGAGCAGGAAGGCCGCGCCGAAGTGCAATTCATGCCGCTCGACCTGCGCTTCGCCGCGCTGACCACCGCGCTCGGCGTGCAGGCCTCGCATCAGGAATTGACCGCGCCGAGTCCCGACGACCTCGGCAGCCCGCTCAACGGGCTATGGGACCCGAACCGAAATACGAAAGTCGCGGGCTACGCGTTCAACGAGTTCAGGTTCAGCGAACTCACCAAGGCGCAGGTCGCCGGCCGCATCGAGCATGTCGATCTGTCCGGCACGACGCCGGCGTTCATTCCGGACGTGTTCGACCTTGTCGCCGATCCGAACGCGATCGGACCGGCGACGGCACGCCACCTGAACTTCACGCCGAAAAGCGGCAGCGTCGGCCTGATCCAGAACCTGCCGTGGGATCTGGTCGCCAGCATCACCGGCCAATATACCGAGCGCGCACCGAAGCCGGCCGAACTGTTCTCGCGCGGCGGCCACGACGCCACGGTGACGTTCGACATCGGCAATCCCAACCTGAAGATCGAGACCGCGAAATCGGTCGAGATCGGGCTGCGCCGCGCGACCGGGCCGTTCCGGTTCGAACTCACCGGATACGACACCCATTTCAACGGCTTCATCTACCGCAACCTGACAGGCAACACCTGCGAAGACGGCGTGTGCCAGGCGGGGCCCGGCCTCGAACTCAACCAGGCGATCTATGCGCAGCGCAACGCGCACTTCCGAGGCGCCGAGTTTCAGTTCCAGTACGACGTCCTGCCGATATGGGCCGGACAGTTCGGCGTCGAAGGCCAATACGACATCGTGCGCGCCACCTTCGATGACGGCACCAACGTGCCGCGGATTCCGCCGCAGCGTCTCGGCGGCGGGTTGTTTTATCGCGATGCCAACTGGCTCGCGCGCGTCAGCCTGCTGCATGCCTTCGCGCAAAACGACATCGGCGGCATCGAGACGGCAACGCCGGGCTACAACCGCCTGAAGGCGGAGCTGAGCTACACCGCGAAGCTGATCAAGAGCGACTGGGGACCGCAGGAAATCCGCCTCGGCATCGTCGGCGACAATCTGCTCAACGAGGACATCCGCAACCACGTCTCCTACACCAAGGACGAGGTGCTGCTGCCCGGCCTCGGCGTGCGGCTCTTCGCCAACGTCAAATACTGAGCCGACGGCTCCGAAGATCAGACGGCCGCCCCCGGGCGGCCGTTTGCTTTTCCACGACATGGCTTCCGCGGCACGGTTCGGCCGTCTTGACACCTTGGCTCCAGATTTAGGTATGTTATAACATAACAAATGGAGGATCGATGTCCCATCGTTCCGGGCTCCGCGCCCTTCACAGGCTCTTTGATCTCGATGCAAAAACTCCCCGTCACAGTCTTGTCCGGCTTCCTCGGTGCTGGGAAGACCACCCTGATGAACCATGTGCTGAACAACCGTCAGGGCCTGAAGGTGGCCGTGATCGTCAACGACATGAGCGAAATCAACATCGATGCCGATCTGATCCGTGATGGCGGCGCCAACCTGTCGCGGACGGACGAGAAGCTGGTCGAGATGACCAACGGCTGCATCTGCTGCACGCTGCGCGACGATCTGCTCAAGGAAGTCCGCGCATTGGCGCAAGATGATCGCTTCGATTATCTGCTGATCGAATCCACCGGCATCTCCGAGCCGCTGCCGGTTGCGGCGACTTTCGACTTCCGCGACGAGAGCGGCGAAAGCCTGTCCGACGTGGCGCAGCTCGACACCATGGTGACGGTGGTCGATGCCGTGAACCTGCTCAAGGACTATTCGTCCACCGACTTTCTGAAGGAGCGTGGCGAATCGCTCGGCGAGGACGACAAGCGCACGCTGGTCGATCTGCTCGTCGACCAGATCGAATTCGCCGATGTCGTGGTGCTCAACAAGATCGACGACGCCGGCGCGACCGAGCGCGATGCCGCCCGCAAGATCATCCGCGCACTCAATCCCGATGCTGTCATTGTCGAGGCGAACCATTCGCGCGTCCCGCTCGAATGCATTCTCAACACCGGCCGTTTCGATTTCGAGCGCGCGCAGGAACACCCGCTCTGGGCCAAGGAGCTGTACGGCTTTGCGTCTCACGTGCCGGAAACGGAGGAATACGGCGTCACCAGTTTCGTCTATCGCGCGCGGCGCCCGTTCGAGCCGGCAAAATTCCAGCGCTTCCTGCGCGAAAACTGGTCCGGCGTGATCCGCGCCAAGGGCCACTTCTGGCTTGCGACACGCCCGCAATGGCTCGGCGAACTCAGCCAGGCCGGATCGATCGTCAAGACCGAAGGACTCGGTTTCTGGTGGGCGAGCGTGCCCGAAGAGCGCTGGCCGAACGATCCGTTCTGGCGGCAGTCGCTGAAGAAACACTGGAACACGATTTACGGCGACCGGCGGCAGGAGATCGTCTTCATCGGCACGGGCATGGATGAGGCCTCGATCCGCGCGCGGCTTGACGCCTGTCTGGTGCAGGGACGGCCCGCGATGGACACGAAAGCATGGTCGGCACTGCCCGATCCGTTCCCGCGCTGGCGGCGCGCCGACGAGATCGCGGCGGAATAGCCGCTACGCGGCCGCGCTCCAGTCCGGCCGCACGGCGCCCGAGACATCCGCGAACGCGCCTTCGACGAGTTCGTGAATCAACAACCGTGCCGGGTCCACCGGACCCGGCATCGTCACCCCGCCACGCGGAATCTGCCTGAAGCCGACGCGGCTGTAATAAGGCTCGTCGCCGACCAGCATCACCAGGCTGTGGCCCTTGGCTTTGGCCTGCGACAATGCGCGATCGAGCAGCGCCCGCCCGATCCCGCGCGCGCGGAATGGCGGCTCCACCGTCAGCGGACCGAGCAGCAGCGCCGGCGTATCGCCGATGCAGACCGGCAATTGCCGCACCGAGCCGACCAGCAGCGTGCCGATCCGCGCCGTGAACGACAGATCGAGAACATGATCGACATGCTCGCGCAGGCGATAGGCGCTCAGCACATAACGGCCAGGGCCGAAGGTGCGCTCGTGCAGCCGTTCGATCGCCTGGGCGTCGCCCGGCGTCTCGGCCAGAATGGTGAGGGAAAGATCGCTCATGGGTGTATCCGCTGCGCGCAATACCATCTGCCGCAGGCGCGGTCCATCGCCGAAACGCCCTGGAGCAGCGTGGCCCGGTCAGATTTTGTTGCGATCGTTACCAGTTCGCTGGAGCATTGAGTTTGCCTAGCTCCAGTCCGGCGTGGCGGGCTCGCCCTGCAGGACTTCGGCAATCCGCTTGCGGGTGCCGCGGGTGGTGTCCGGCGGCAGCTCGGCCACGTCGAAGAAACCGCAGGCGACGATCTCGTGGTTCGGCTCCGGCACCCGCTCCTGATGCCACTGCCGGATCACATAGACCGCGACATGATCGCGGCGCGAGACATGGCGGTTGAAAAACAGGCCGTGCAGGACGGGCGCCCCGCGCAGTTCGATACCGCCCTCCTCCCTCAATTCGCGTGCGAGCGATTCCACGAAGGTCTCGCCGATCTCCACCCCGCCGCCCGGCAGATGCCAGCCCGCGACATAGCTGTGCTTGACCAGAAACACCCGGTTCTCGCCATCCAGCACCAGCGCGCGGGTGCCGAGCGTCATGCCGCGCGCGATCCGGGCATAAGCGTGAAAGAGACGGCGGATCAGCGGTTCGAACCGCAGCCGCAGCGACTGAACTGTCATCACATCATTCCAGGATCGTCGGCCAGGGGTTGATCCTTGCGCGCGGCCGATCCTCTTGCCAAAACCATTCGGGGCCATCCGGCGGACAAGGCGATCAACATGAAGAAAGTCTCGAACCTGCCCGAGGGTGACATCCTGACGCTCGCCATTTCCAACGAGAAGGCGGCCATCGTGTCTACCATGGATTTACCGAGTCGCTCGTACAGCCAGACCGGTGCATGACGTGACCGCTTTCCTGCTCGCGCATCTGTCCGACCCGCATCTGGGACCGCTCCCGCCGGCGCGCGCGCGCGAGCTCCTCGGCAAACGCGCGATCGGCTACATCAACTGGCAGCGCAAGCGCCATGCCGTCCACCGCCGCGACGTGCTGGCGGCGCTGGTCGCCGACCTGCACGCGCAGCATCCCGACCACATCGCCATCACCGGCGACCTCGTCAACATCGCATTGCCGGCGGAGTTCGCGCAGGCCGCCGCATGGCTGAAAACCATCGGCCCGCCGCGCGACGTCTCGCTGGTGCCGGGCAATCACGATGCCTATGCGCTCTCGACCCGGCGTCAGTTCGCGCAAGCGTGGTCCGATTATCTGCAGGGCGACGAGCCGATCGCAGCCGTCGGCGGCTTTCCCTATCTGCGGCGGCGCGGACCGCTGGCGCTGATCGGCGTATCCACCGCGGTGCCGACCGCCCCGTTCATGGCGACGGGATATCTCGGCCCCGCCCAGCGCGCCGCGCTCGATCAGCTTCTGGCGCGGCTTGCCGATGAGCCGCTTTGCCGCGTGCTGTTGATCCATCATCCGCTGCACAGCGCGCCGGGCCGCTGGGCGGCACGGCTGCGCGATTCCGATGAATTGCTGAATATGCTGAGACGCCACGGCGTCGAGTTGGTGCTGCACGGCCACGACCATCGCCACGCCACGGTGTGGTTCGAGGGACCGCGCGGACGCATTCCCGCCATCGGCGTGCCGTCAGCCTCGGCCTCGTCCGGCGCTCACCATCATCCCGCGGCCTATAACCTGTTCTCGATCGAACAAGGCGATCATGGCTGGCGCATCACCCAGCGCGTACGCGGCTTTTCCAACGAGACCTCGCCGGACAGCGTGACCGATCTGCGGACCACGATCCTGCGGCCGTAAATTTCAGAAATTGCGCAGCGAGGCGATCAGCGCGAACGCGAACAGCGCGACTAGCCCGGCGAAAAATCCCAGCACGAAGGTCCAGAACCCGCCGCGCTTCTTCACCACGACCGGCGGCGGCGGCGCGGCGACCGAGGACGGCACCACCAGCGCCTGCTCGCGCTCGATCATGCGCCGCGCGATATAGTCGGTGATCGCGTCCACCATGACGGGCACGTCATGCGATTCGGCAAGCAGCGTGCGGCCGAACCTCGTGTCCTGCACGAAACGATAGATCCGCTTGTCGCGCCCCATCGCCACATGCGCCACCGAATCGATCCACAGCCGCGGCGTGTCGCCCCGGCTGATGCCGCGGTCGAACAGATCGACATTGGCGGGAATCTCGGCGAACAGCGGATCGAGCGCGTCATTGAGGATTTCGAGCCGCGCCACCTCCGCGTCGCGCAGATCAATCACGACCCCGCTGCGGTCGGCAGCCTCGATGCGAGCCTTCTGCAAGGCATCGCGCAGGCGCATCGGTCCTGAGTTCTTGGAGCTGTCGTCGGCGGCCGGGTCCGGCATCGCGGTTAATCCCTGTTTGATGTCATTAACCTAGCAGTAACCAAAAGGGTCCGCCAAGAGCTCGGGGAACCGCCGGCCATCCCGGTCACAACATTTCGGATCGCCGTTATGGACAAAAAAGACCCCGTCTGGGCCAGACGGGGTCGGAGTTGAGGTTGGGGCGCAAGCAGCGCCTTTCCCTGGGGAATGGTGTGATGCGAGGGTCACGCCACGGTGCGGCGCGGTTCCTCCACGATCGAGAAGCGCACATTGCAGCGATGACGGTTCTTCTCGGAAACCTGCCGCCACATGTCCTCGGCCTCGCGGCGCGTCGCGAACGGCCCTTCGACCTGCGCCGTGCCCTGCACCAGATTGTGGAAGTTCAGAGAGCGGAATTCACCGCCAACAACCCAATAATGTGTGCCGTGCATGGTCATCTCCTGTCATTCAGCAGCTTCGGAGTGCGGATTGGGCGAGAACTGCGCCGCCTCGGTCGAGTCCGCGAGCGCGGTGGTGGAGCTCTGCCCGTTCGAGATCGTGGTCGAGACCAGATCGAAGTAGCCGGTGCCGACTTCGCGCTGATGCCGCGTCGCCGAATAACCGTGCGCTTCGGAGGCGAACTCGGCCTGCTGCAGGCGTGAGTAGGCCGCCATGCCCTCGGTGCGATAGCCGCGCGCCAGCTCGAACATGCCGTGGTTGAGCGAGTGGAAGCCCGCCAGCGTCACGAACTGGAACTTGTAGCCCATCGCGCCAATCTCGCGCTGGAACTTGGCGATGGTCGCCTTGTCGATGTTCGCTTCCCAGTTGAAGGACGGCGAACAGTTGTAGGCGAGCATCTTGTCCGGATAGACCTTGCGCACCGCCTCGGCGAATTCCTTCGCTTCCTTGAGGTTCGGCGTCGAGGTCTCCCACCACAGCAGATCCGCGTATTTCGCGAAGCTGATGCCGCGCTTGATGCAATGCGCAAGGCCGGTGCCCGGCTTGAGGCGATAGAAGCCTTCCGCCGTGCGCTCGCCGGTCAGGAACTCGCGGTCGCGCTCGTCGACATCCGAGGTGATGAGCTTGGCGCTTTCCGCGTCGGTCCGCGCCATCACCAGCGAGGGCACGCCGCAGACGTCGGCCGCAAGACGCGCCGCGATCAGATTGCGTTCATGCGCGGCGGTCGGGATCAGCACCTTGCCGCCCATGTGGCCGCACTTCTTCTCGGACGCGAGTTGGTCCTCGAAATGAACGCCGGCCGCGCCCGCCTCGATATAGGCCTTCATGATCTCGAATGCGTTCAGCGGCCCGCCGAAACCGGCTTCGGCGTCGGCGACGATCGGCACGAACCAGTCGATCTTGGCGCCGCCCTCGGCGTGCTCGATCTGGTCGGCACGCTGGAAGGTGCGGTTGATGCGACGCGCCAGCTCCGGGCCGGCATTCGCCGGGTAGAGACTCTGGTCGGGATACATCGCGCTCGCCGTGTTGGCGTCGGCCGCCACCTGCCAGCCGGACAGATAGATCGCCTGCAGGCCGGCGCGAGCCTGCTGCATCGCCTGGTTGCCGGTGACGGCGCCGAGCGAATGCACGAACGGCTCGGTCTTCAGCGACTGCCAGAGCCGGTTGGCGCCCTTTTCGGCCAGCGTATAGGCGACCGTCACCGAGCCGCGCAGACGCTCCACTTCAGCAGGAGAATAAGGACGCTCGATGCCATCGAAACGACCTTTGGGGGCGGGGGTCAGCTGCTCGAATGTCTGTGGCATATCAAATCCCATCACATTTGTTACATGGCGGCGCAAAAACCGCTACTTGAATACAACCGATTTCCCTGAATATCGTCCAGACAGACTGGAAATAGATCGTGCCAGCTTGTAAGAATACGATCTATGCAAGCAGTCGAAATGTAACTCTTGTAAATATCGGGAACGTCATGGCCTCGGAATCGGGCAGAAAACTCTTCGTCGGACCACGCTTCCGACGCATCCGCCAGCAGCTCGGGCTGTCACAGACCCAGATCGCCGAAGGGCTGGGACTGTCGCCGAGCTACATCAACCTGATCGAGCGCAACCAGCGTCCGGTGACGGCGCAGATTCTGCTGCGCCTCGCCGAGACCTATGACCTCGATCTGCGCGATCTTGCGACTTCCGATGAGGACCGATTCTTCGCCGAGCTCAACGAGATTTTCTCCGATCCGCTGTTTCGCCAGATCGATCTGCCGAAACAGGAATTGCGCGATCTCGCCGAGCTTTGCCCCGGCGTCACCCACGCTCTGCAGCGCCTCTACGCTGCCTACACCGAGGCGAGGCGCGGCGAAACCATGGTGGCGGCGCAGTTCGCCGACCGCAACGAGACACCGAGCACGCGGTTCGAGGCCAACCCGATTGAACGCGTGCGCGACCTGATCGAGGCCAACCGCAACTATTTCCCCGAACTGGAGACCGCCGCCGAGACGCTGCGCGACGAAATCAATGTTCCCGCGCAGGACCTGTTCGCCGCGCTGATCGAGCGGCTGCGCGAACGCCATTCGACCACGGTGCGGATCATGCCGGTGGACGTGATGCGCGAGACATTGCGACGCTGGGATCGCCATCGCCGCCAGGTGCTGCTCTCGGAGATGGTCGATCCGGCAGGCCGGGTCTTCCAGCTTGCGATCCAGCTCGGCCTTGCCGAATGCGGCACGCTGTTCGATTCGATCTGCAACCGCGCGGGGCCGCTCGACGACACCGCGCGGCGGCTCTATCGCATCACCCTCGCCAACTACTATGCCGCGGCGGTGATGATGCCGTATCAGCCGTTCCTCGCCGCCGCCGAGCAGCTTGGCTACGATCTGCAGGTGCTGGCGCGCCGCTTCAGTGCCGGCTTCGAGCAGGTCTGCCACCGTCTCACCACGCTGCAGCGACCGAACGCGCGCGGCGTGCCGTTCTTCCTGCTGCGCGTGGACAATGCCGGCAACGTCTCGAAACGGTTTTCGTCCGGCACCTTCCCGTTCTCGAAATTCGGCGGCACCTGCCCGCTGTGGAACGTGCACTCGACGTTCGACACGCCCGACCGGCTATTGCAGCAGGTGGTCGAACTGCCGGACGGCAGCCGCTATTTCTCGGTGGCGCAGACGCTGCGGCGACCGGCAACGCCGTGGCCGCATCCGCGCCCCCGCTTCGCCATCGGGCTTGGCTGCGAAATCCGCCATGCCTCGAAACTGGTCTACACCAGCGGCATGGATCTCGACAAAGTCGAAGGCACGCCGATCGGCGTCAATTGCCGGCTGTGCGAGCGCGAGAATTGCAGCCAGCGCGCCGAGCCGCCGCTCACCCGCAGCCTGATCCTCGACGAGAATACGCGGCGGGTGTCGTCGTTCTCGTTCTCCAGCGCGCGGGAGTTGTGACGACACGCGCTCCTACTTCTTTGCAGGGTTCTAAGCGTCATGGCCGGGCTTGACCCGGCCATCCACATCTCACTCATGCATCAAAGAAAGGCGTGGATGCCCGGCACGAGGCCGGGCGTGATGACGAAGCGGCGACTATGATCACCCAACAAATTGAAACGGCGATATCATGACGAAATTCATTGCAGCATCTGTTCTGGCAATCGCGCTGGCGTTGGCCTCTCCCGCGCTCGCCCAGCGCGGCGCAGCCTGTCACGGCGGCAAGAGCTTCGAGCAATTCCTGACGCAATTGAAGCAGGACGCGGCCGCCGCCGGCGTTTCGCAGCGCGCGATTGCCGCTGCATCCCCTAGATTGGTGTACGACCAGAGCATCGTCAATCGCGACCGCGGTCAGCGCGTGTTCGGTCAGGTGTTCACCGAATTCGCCGGGCGCATGGCGGCGAACTACCGGATGGAGCAGGGTCGCGCGAAAATCAAAACCTATGCCCATGCCTTCGCACGCGCCGAGAAGGAATATGGCGTGCCGCCGGAGGTGATCGCCGCGTTCTGGGGCCTGGAAAGCGATTTCGGCGCCAACATGGGCAAGCTGCCGACGCTGCGCTCGCTGGTGTCGCTGGCCTACGACTGCCGCCGCGCTCAGATGTTTCACGACGAGACCATCGCCGCATTGAAAATCATCGATCGCGGCGATCTGGCGCCCTCGGAAATGATCGGCTCATGGGCGGGCGAGCTCGGGCAGACGCAATTCCTGCCGACGCATTACTACAATTACGCCGTGGACTATGACGGCGATGGCCATCGCAATATGCTGCGCAGCGCGCCGGATGTGATCGGCTCGACCGCCAACTACATCGCCACCGCGCTGAAATGGCGGCGCGGTGAACCGTGGCTGCAGGAAGTTCGCGTGCCCGCCAGTCTTCCGTGGGATCAGGCCGACCTCACCATCAAGCATCCGCGCTCGCAATGGGCCGCGTGGGGCGTGACTTACGCCGACGGCCGGCCGCTGCCGAACGACAACCTCCCCGCTTCCGTGCTGCTGCCGATGGGACGCCACGGCCCGGCCTTCCTCGCTTATCCGAATTTCGCGGCCTACACCGAATGGAACAACTCGCTGATCTATTCGACCACGGCCGCCTACCTCGCCACCCGCATCGGCGGCGCGGCGCCGATGCGCAAGCCGACAGCGCCGGTGACGCAACTGCCGTTCAACGAGATCAAGGAATTGCAGCAATTGCTGGCGCGGCAGGGATTCAATGTCGGCAAGATCGACGGCATTCTGGGCCAGCAAAGCCGGATCGCGATCAAGACCGTGCAGAAGAAATACGGTTTGCCCGCCGATTCATGGCCGACCGCCGAACTGCTGGCGCGAATGCGCGGCCGTTGAACAACCGGGATTTTCTGCCTCGCCGCATCTTGCAGGGGCGTTGAAACCCACTAGCTGGTCGGAACCATCCCGCTACGCCTTCAACCCTGAAAGGTTTTGCCATGTCGTTTTACGACGGCTCTGCGCCGGTCTTCGTCCACATGCTTAACGCGCTCTCGGGCGTGCTGGCCAAAGGCCAAGCCTATGCCGAGGCCAACAAGATCGAGCCATCCGTGCTGCTCAATGCGCGGCTGCATCCGACCATGTTCACGCTGACCCGCCAGGTGCAGCTGGCTTGCGATTTTTCAGGCAAGGCCTGCGCCCGCCTCGCCGGCACCGAAGTGCCTATGATGCCGGACGACGAAACCACGTTCGAGCAGTTGCAGGCGCGGATCGAGAAAGTGATCGCCAACATTCAGGCGATTCCGGCCGGCAAATATGAAGGCGCGGATACCCGCGATGTGACCTTCCCCACCGGCAAGGACAAATCCAAGACGCTGCCCGGTCAGCAATTCTTCAATCACGTCGCTTTGCCGAATTTCTTTTTTCACTGCACCACCGCCTACGACATCCTGCGGCACAACAATGTCGAACTCGGCAAATTCGATTTCCTCGGCGTCAGGCCGTAACCGAACTTCGCGACAGTCCACCGATTCACGACAAAAGGCCGGGATCGCTCCCGGCCCTTATCGCTATGCTGCCCAGCGAAACCTCGCTCACGTTCGTCGATTGAGGCTCGCCGTCGATGCGAGGCCACGCGACCGCGTCGGCAACCAGCGTCAGGCGATCACGGGCTCCGACCGTGTCGCAAGAAGCTGCTTGGCCATACGTTCCGCTTCGCGCGCGCTGCGGAACAGCTTGCCTTCAAGCTGGCGGAAGCGTTCGTTCGCCGCGAAAAAACGAAAACCCGCTTTGTCGCGGACGACGATGCCCGCTGCTTCTGATTTCACTTCGATGATGTAGGTATCCGACATGGCATCTCAATCCGGAAACGATCCGGTTCCTCTTGCCGATAAACACGAAAGATCGGGAAAAGTTCCATCAACCGGCGCGTTGTACGCCGGCGGCCATACAGGCTTGAGATGTGCGCGAAACGATGTGGCGTGAGATCTGTTCGATCATCTTCGAAGGCATCATGGCTTTGCCTCTCCGCTGCGTCGTACGAAGAATCTTATAACTGATTTGCGCCGCGTATGCGACCGCCGAATTGACGCATATGGAAAAAGAGCAACCCGCATATGCCAGCGCTGTATGCCGGAGAATAAAACGCATGCCGCGCATCAAAAGGCGAAACTATTGCGTTTTGAGAAAACACACTTCGACGCGAATCCCTGAATCGGCGAAAGCTCTTACGCAAGCATCGCGGTTCCGTTTCGCGACTCGCGCGCGCGATGTGAATCGCCGTGACGACGACAGATGTCTTCCCACCCGGTAATTATTACTCCGCACAAACCGGGAACATGAGATTGACTCTAAAATTCTCCGCCATATTATAGAGAGCAGTTCCGAGGGGGGCTCCGGTGTGGAGCTGAGATACCGCAGTGGGTGCGGTGACCCTTTGAACCTGATCCGGGTCATGCCGGCGAAGGGACAGGGATGCATCAGAATTCGGCGTCATCGCACGCACATCAATCCGTCAGTATTATCGGCGCAGGCATCGCGGGTGCATGGCACGCGCTGTCGTTCGCAAAAGCCGGCTTCGCGGTCACTCTCTTCGATCGCGATGACGCCAGCATGACGCGCGCCACCAGCCATTTCGCCGGCGGGATGCTGGCGCCATGGTGCGAAGCCGAAGCCTCCGAGCCTGTCATCACCCGCCTCGGCGCCCGCTCGCTCGATCTGTGGCGCGCGGAGCTTCCCGAAACGCCGTTCAACGGCTCTCTGGTTATCGCGCATGCGCGCGACCGCGCCGATTTCGACCGCTTCGCCCGTCTCACCGGCGAACATGACCGCCTCGATGCCGCCGCCATCGCCGCGCTGGAACCCTCGCTCGAAGGGCGCTTCCATGACGCGCTGTTCTTCGCCAGGGAAGGCCATGTCGAGCCGCGCCATGTGCTGCCGAAACTGCATGCCAGGCTCACCGCCGCCGGCGGCACCATCAAATTCCAGACCGAGTGCGACCCCGACGAACTGGCGCAGCAGTCGAACCTGGTGATCGATTGCCGCGGCCTTGCCGCGCGCGACAGGTTTCCCGAACTGCGCGGCGTCAAGGGCGAGATGATCATCGTCCATACCGACGAGGTCGCGCTGTCGCGCCCGGTGCGGCTGATGCATCCGCGCTGGCCGCTTTATGTCATTCCGCGCGACGACCATCATTTCATGATCGGCGCGACCTCGATCGAAAGCGAGGACGATCGCGTCAGCGTGCGCTCGGCGCTGGAATTGCTGTCGGCCGCCTATGCGGTGCATCCTGCGTTCGGCGAAGCGCGCATCGTCGAGATCGGCGCAGGCCTGCGCCCCGCCCTGCCCGACAATCTGCCGCGCATCGCGATCGAGAAATCGAAAATTTCCGTCAACGGGCTTTATCGCCACGGCTTCCTGCTGGCGCCGGCACTGGCGGAGCTGACGCTGAACTACGTGCAGCGCGGCGAGATCGACAACGAGGTAATGCAATGTTCGTGACCGTCAACGGCGAACGCCGCAAGGTCAGCGCCACGCGCATTGACGCGCTGCTGGCCGAGCTCGACTATCATGGCACTCATCTCGCGGTGGCCTTGAACTATGACGTGGTGCCGCGCGCGCGCTGGGCGGAGACGCCGCTCAAGGACGACGACGCGGTTGAAATCCTGACGCCCCGGCAGGGGGGATGATGATGACGCAAAGCACTGTGAAGTTCTACGACAAGGAATTCTCCTCGCGCCTGCTGATCGGCACCGCGCTCTATCCGTCGCCGAAGATCATGCAGGATTCGATCCGCGCCGCCGGCAGCGAGATCGTCACCGTCTCGGTGCGCCGCGAGACCGCCGGCGGCAAGACCGGCGATGCCTTCTGGTCGCTGATCCGCGAGTTGCACGTCACCGTGCTGCCCAACACCGCCGGCTGCAAAAGCGTGCGCGAGGCCGTCACCACGGCGCAGCTTGCACGCGAATTGTTCGGCACCTCGTGGGTCAAGCTCGAGGTGATCGCCGACAACGAAACGCTGCAGCCCGACGTGGTGGGGCTGGTCGAAGCGGCCGGCATCCTGATCAAGGACGGCTTCGAGGTGTTTCCGTATTGCACCGAGGATCTGTCGGTCGCGCAGCGTCTCGTCGATGCCGGCTGCCGCGTAGTGATGCCATGGGCCTCTCCGATCGGCAGCGCGCGCGGCATCGTCAATCGCGATGCGCTCAGGCTGCTGCGCACCCGCCTGCCCGACATCACGCTGGTGGTCGACGCCGGGATCGGCGCGCCGAGCCACGCCGCGCAGGCGCTCGAGCTCGGCTTCGACGCCGTACTGCTCAACACCGCCGTCGCCAAGGCCGCCGATCCGGTGGCGATGGCGAAGGCGTTCCGTCTCGCGGTCGATGCCGGCCGCTCAGGCTTCGAGGCCGGCCTGATGGACGCGCGCGATTTCGCCTCCCCATCCACCCCTGTCGTTGGGACACCGTTCTGGCATGCCGTATCCTGATCGCTTTTATCCTGTCGTCGATAGCGTCGCGTGGGTCGCCCGGCTTGCAAAACTCGGCGCCGGTACCGTGCAGCTTCGCACCAAGAACCTCGGCGCGGCTGAGGCCAACCAACTCGTGCGCGACGCGCTCGCCGCCGTAGCCGGCACGCCGACGAAGCTTGTGGTCAACGACTACTGGCAGGCGGCGATCGATTGCGGCGCGCAGCATCTGCATCTCGGCCAGGAGGACCTTGCCACCGCCGACATTCCGGCGATCCGCCGCGCCGGTCTGACGCTCGGGCTGTCCACGCATGACGAAGCCGAACTCGACAACGCCCTGCAATACAAGCCGGACTATGTCGCGCTTGGGCCGATCTATGAGACCACGCTGAAGAAAATGCGGTTCGCGCCGCAGGGCCTCGAGCGCATCACCGCCTGGAAACTGCGGATCGGCGACATGCCGCTGGTGGCGATCGGCGGCATCAAGCTCGAACAGGCCGAGGCGATCTTCGCCGCCGGCGCCAATTCCATCGCCGTCGTCAGCGACGTCACCATGAATGCCGATCCGGACGCGCGGGTGCGCGCCTGGCTCGGCCAATACTCGCAAGCCGCCTGAGATTGCATGCGGCCGGCCCATCGGGCCGCACCGAACAAGAGTTTAGAGGAGAGACGCCATGAACATCCGCTCCAATCCCGACACCACGCTTCCCGCCGTCACCACGGGCGGACTGCCCTCCTCGCGCAAGATCTATTCGACGCCGGAAGCTGCGCCGGATCTGCGCGTGCCGCTGCGCGAGATCATCCTGTCCGAAGGCGCGGGCGAGCCGAACCTGCCGGTCTATGACACCTCGGGCCCTTACACCGATCCGAACGTCGTTATCGACGTCAACGCCGGCCTGGGGCGCGCCCGCATGGCCTGGGTCAAGGAGCGCGGTGGCGTCGAGGAATATGAAGGCCGCGAGATCAAGCCTGAAGACAACGGCAATGTCGGCGCCAAGCATGCCGCCGCCGCGTTCAAGGCGCACCATAAACCGATCCGCGGCGTCGGCGATGCGCCGATCACCCAGCTCGAATTCGCCCGCGCCGGCATCATCACCAAGGAGATGATCTACGTCGCCGAGCGCGAGAATCTCGGCCGCAAGCAGCAACTGGAGCGCGCGGAAGCCGCCCGCGCCGACGGCGAATCGTTCGGCGCCGAAGTGCCGCTGTTCATCACGCCGGAATTCGTGCGCAGCGAGATCGCGCGCGGCCGCGCCATCATCCCCTGCAACATCAACCACGCCGAACTCGAGCCGATGATCATCGGCCGCAACTTCCTCACCAAGATCAACGCCAACATCGGCAACTCCGCCGTCACCTCCTCGGTCGAGGAAGAAGTCGACAAGATGGTGTGGGCGATCCGCTGGGGCGCGGACACCGTGATGGACCTTTCCACCGGCCGCAACATCCACACCACGCGCGAATGGATCCTGCGCAACGCGCCGATTCCGATCGGCACGGTGCCGATCTACCAGGCGCTGGAGAAGTGCGACGGCGACCCGGTCAAGCTGACCTGGGAGCTTTATCGCGACACGCTGGTGGAGCAGTGCGAACAGGGCGTCGATTACTTCACCATCCACGCCGGCGTGCGCCTGCCCTACATCCACCTCACCGCCAACCGCGTCACCGGCATCGTCTCGCGCGGCGGCTCGATCATGGCGAAGTGGTGCCTCGCGCATCACAAGGAGAGCTTCCTCTACACCCACTTCGAGGAAATCTGCGACCTGATGCGCAAGTATGACGTGTCGTTCTCGCTCGGCGACGGTCTGCGTCCGGGCTCGATCGCCGACGCCAACGACCGCGCGCAGTTCGCCGAACTCGAGACGCTCGGCGAACTCACGCAGATCGCGTGGAAGAAGGGCTGCCAGGTCATGATCGAAGGCCCCGGCCATGTGCCGCTGCACAAGATCAAGATCAACATGGACAAGCAGCTCAAGGAATGCGGCGAAGCGCCGTTCTACACGCTTGGGCCGCTGACCACCGACATCGCGCCGGGCTACGACCACATCACCTCCGGCATCGGCGCGGCGATGATCGGCTGGTTCGGCTGCGCCATGCTCTGCTACGTCACGCCGAAGGAGCATCTCGGCCTGCCGAACCGCGACGACGTCAAGGTGGGGGTCATCACCTACAAGATCTCGGCACACGCTTCCGATCTCGCCAAGGGCCACCCGGCGGCGCAACTGCGCGACGACGCCCTCAGCCGCGCGCGCTTCGACTTCCGCTGGCAGGACCAGTTCAACCTCGGCCTCGATCCGGAAACGGCGGTCGCCTATCACGACGAGACGCTGCCGAAGGACGCGCACAAGGTCGCGCATTTCTGTTCGATGTGCGGCCCGAAGTTCTGCTCGATGAAGATCACGCAGGACGTGCGCGACTACGCCGCCACGCTCGGCGACAACGAGAAGGCCGCGCTCTATCCGGAGGTCGCGCAGGCCGGCATGAAGCAGATGTCGGAGAAGTTCAACGCCCTCGGACAGCAGGTCTATGTCGACGCCAGCCAGATCCCGACGCCACGCCCCGCCGCGCTGGAGACCGAATCCGCCCACGCGGCCCGCAACGCCGCGCTGGTGAAGGAGAGCAACAAGGCGTTGTGAGGAAGCGTTTGCTGATGCACATCATGCCCGGGGCATCCCCGACCTGATCGGGGATGCCCCGGGCATCCGTTTGTGGGCGGAAACATGAACGCGGGAAGGAATTGATCTCCTATCGCCGTGCAATCGCGAACCTGACCATCATCTCGTGGGCTGAGCGCCACAGCCCGCGGGTGGCTTCCTCGCGAAAGGTGCATGGACCTTCAATGTGGTCTGTGCGCGCGCGCCGTATCCGTCGTGCATGGTCAGCAACATCAATTTTGCGATCTCGTCGAAATCCGGCGTTCCGGTGAAGTCCCGCTCGTACGGATAATTCTTCTCGCCGCTACCGACTGCAAATCCGAGTCGCCGGAATGCCTCATTGACGGTGTCGGACGGATAGCGTCTGCGCGGCTTGTCCTCGGCCACATCGTAGTAGCCCGTGGATGCTTCGCAGTAGAGCTTGGTGCGGTTCTCCCCGAACATGCACTGCACATAATCGGACGAGCGAGAGGGGCCTGACAGCACCAGAAATCGATTGAGTTGCTTATAGGCACTCGGCGCTTCGTAGACCTGCCGCAGCATATCCGACAACTGGCAGCGATACTTTGCCAGCAGCGCATTCTGCGAATCCGATGTCTGCGCCAGCAGGGGCGCCGACATCACGCAAGCGATCAGAACAAGGCAGCGGCGCAAGGAGAACATCCTGCCCGCCTCCTTCCTTTACCTCATCGTAATCGCAAGTCCGCTCAGGTCGGCGTTGGCCATCAGGCCGGTCTGCCGCCCGGACAATTCGAGCACCGCCCCCTTCTGATTGGTCAGGACGATCGCGCGCGCACCGCCGCCGATGGCGAGGCCCGCGCCGGCCGCGCCGTAAACGCCGGCAACGTCGGAAGGACGGTTGATATTGCGAACCCGGCCGCGCAGCACGGTCTTCGATCCGCCGAACACCAGACCGTAATCCAGCCCGCCGGTGGACAGCGCGTAGCGCCGGCCACGGAAATTGAGCGTACCGCTGCCGCCGGAGCCGCCGATGAACCAGCCGGCTTTATAGATGGTTAACGACACCGTGCCGCTATCGGCATGGGCGGCGGACGACAGGCCGAGGCCGGCAAGCGCAAACAAAGCAATCAGCCCGGCGCGCAGAGCGGATGACAAGGACATGGGGTTCTCCCTTGATGATGCAGGTGCGGCTACGCACACGGATCCATGCTGATTCGAGCAAAAGTGTAGCACGGGCGCCCGCGCCCTCCCTGATCCCGGGAGCCTCACAAGGCCGATGGTTAAACCAAAGACATGCCGTTCCCGGTTCCTTAACCTTATACCGCGGCAGGTGTGGCGAACCGCCACATCTCGCAGTAGCCTGATCTTGGCCCGGTGGCGGAAACGTCTACGCGGGAGCTGTGCAAAGCTTTTTATCCTGGTTCAAATCCAGGCCGGGCCTCCAACTTCCCCTTTGTTACCCAGACAGATCTGGGCACTGCCTTCGTCCGCACCCACCGGCACCGGGTCGTCGGCGTCATGAGGTTGGCCCGGACGTTTTGCGGCGACTGGTCGCCAGCCACGACATTCGCCACCGCCTCGTGAAGCGAAACAAAAGCTCGGAAATACTCCGAAATCTGCGGTTAATTGAAGCCGCAAGCCTTCCAACGTTTCGGAATCTGGTCTAAAGACACCCCGCGCGCCGGGGAAAACCTCGCGCACGGTTCAAAGGACGCGCGGTTGCGCGTCCTTTTTTTATGCCGTTTCCGACGCTTCCTGCCCAAGTGACTGCATGCCAAAACGTACAGATATCTCGACGATCCTCATCATCGGCGCTGGCCCCATCGTGATCGGACAGGCCTGCGAGTTCGATTATTCGGGCACCCAGGCGGTCAAGGCCTTGAAGGAGGAAGGTTACCGGGTGGTCCTGGTGAATTCCAATCCGGCCACCATCATGACCGACCCCGAACTGGCCGACGCCACCTATATCGAGCCGATCACTCCCGAAATCGTCGCCAAGATCATCGAGAAGGAACGCCACGTAAAGCCGGGCGGCTTCGCGCTGCTGCCGACCATGGGCGGCCAGACCGCGCTCAACTGTGCGCTGTCGCTGCGCCGCCTCGGCACGCTGGAGAAATTCGACGTCGAGATGATCGGCGCAACCGCCGATGCGATCGACAAGGCGGAAGACCGCCAGCTTTTCCGCGAGGCGATGACCAAGATCGGCCTCGAGACACCGAAGTCGCGGCTCGCCAATGCCTCGTCGATGAAGAAGGCCGACCGCGACGCCTATCTGGCCGAACGCGAAAAGCTCTCCGGCGACAAGCTCGCCGACCATGAGCGGCAATGGCTGCTCGGCGAGAACGACCGGCAGAAGCGCTATCAGCAGCAGGCGATGGCCGAAGCGCTGATGGCGCTGTCGGAGATCGGCCTGCCCGCGATCATCCGCCCCTCCTTCACCATGGGCGGCACCGGCGGTGGCATCGCCTACACGCGCGAGGAGTTTCTCGACATCATCGAGCGCGGCCTCGATGCCTCGCCGACCAACGAAGTGCTGATCGAGGAATCGGTGCTCGGCTGGAAAGAGTTCGAGATGGAAGTCGTTCGCGACAGGAACGACAACTGCATCATCGTCTGCTCGATCGAGAACGTCGACCCGATGGGCGTGCACACCGGCGATTCCATCACGGTCGCGCCGGCCCTGACGCTGACCGACAAGGAATACCAGATCATGCGCGACGCCTCGCTGGCGGTGCTGCGCGAGATCGGGGTCGAGACCGGCGGCTCCAACGTGCAGTTCGGCGTCAATCCGGCCGACGGGCGCATGGTCGTGATCGAAATGAACCCGCGCGTGTCGCGCTCCTCGGCGCTGGCCTCGAAAGCCACGGGCTTTCCGATCGCCAAGGTCGCGGCCAAACTCGCGGTCGGCTACACGCTCGACGAAATCGCCAACGACATCACCGGCGGCGCGACGCCGGCTTCGTTCGAACCGACCATCGATTACGTCGTGACGAAAATCCCGCGCTTCGCCTTCGAGAAATTCCGCGGCGCATCCACCACGCTGACCACATCGATGAAGTCGGTCGGCGAAGTGATGGCGATCGGTCGCACCTTCCAGGAAAGCCTGCAGAAGGCGCTGCGCGGCCTCGAAACCGGCCTCACCGGGCTTGATGAAATCGAGATCGAAGGTCTCGGCCGGGGCGACGACAAGAACGCCATTCGCGCCGCGCTCGGCACGCCGACGCCCAGCCGGATTCTGCAGGTCGCCCAGGCGATGCGGCTCGGCTGGACCAACGAGGAGATTTTCAACTCCTGCAAGATCGATCCGTGGTTCCTCGCCGAAATGCGCGGCATCATCGACGCCGAGCAGAAGATCAAGACGCACAGCCTGCCGCAGAACGCCTTCGCGATGCGCCAGATCAAGGCGATGGGCTTCTCCGACGCCCGCCTCGCGGTGCTCACCGGCAAGAGCGAAGCCGAGGTGAAGGCGGCGCGCCGCGCGCTCGGCGTGCGTCCGGTGTTCAAGCGCATCGACACCTGCGCCGCCGAATTCGCCTCGCCCACCGCCTATATGTATTCGACCTATGAGACGCCGTTCGCGGGCGCGGTCTCCGACGAGAGCGCGCCGTCCGGCAAAACTAAAGTCGTCATTCTCGGCGGCGGCCCGAACCGCATCGGCCAGGGCATCGAGTTCGATTATTGCTGCTGCCATGCCTGCTTCTCGCTGCATGACGCCGGATACGAGACCATCATGGTCAACTGCAATCCGGAAACCGTCTCGACTGACTACGACACCGCGGATCGGCTTTATTTCGAACCGCTAACCGCGGAGGACGTGCTCGAAATCATCGATACCGAACGCACCAACGGCACACTGCACGGCGTGATCGTGCAGTTCGGCGGCCAGACGCCGCTCAAGCTGGCGCACGCGCTGCAAGCGAACGGCGTGCCGATCCTCGGCACTTCGCCGGACGCCATCGATCTGGCCGAAGACCGCGACCGCTTCAAGCGCGTGCTCGATCAACTGCGTCTCAAGCAGCCGAAGAACGGCATCGCCTATTCGGTCGAGCAGGCCCGTCTCGTCGCTACCGAGCTCGGCTACCCGCTGGTGGTCCGCCCTTCTTATGTGCTCGGCGGCCGCGCGATGCAGATCATCCGCGAGGACGACCAGCTCGGCGACTATCTGCTCGGCACTTTGCCCGAACTGGTGCCGGCCGACGTCAAGGCGCGCTATCCCAACGACAAGACCGGGCAGATCAACACCGTGCTCGGCAACAATCCGCTGCTGTTCGATCGTTACCTGTCGGACGCCACCGAAGTCGATGTTGATTGCCTGTGCGACGGCAAGGATACGTTCGTGGTCGGCATCATGGAGCACATCGAGGAAGCCGGCATCCACTCCGGCGACTCGGCCTGCTCGCTGCCGCCGCATTCGCTCGACAGCGACATGATCGCGGAGCTCGAGCGCCAGACCCGCGAGCTTGCGCTCGGCCTCGACGTGGTCGGGCTGATGAACGTGCAATACGCCATCAAGGACGGCGCGATCTACGTGCTCGAAGTCAATCCGCGCGCCTCGCGCACGGTGCCGTTCGTCGCCAAGGTGGTTGGCCTTCCGGTCGCCAAGATCGCGGCGCGCATCATGGCCGGCGAGAAGCTTGCCGACTTCAAGCTCACGCCGCACAAGCTCGGCCATATCGGAGTGAAAGAATCGGTGTTTCCGTTCGCCCGATTCCCCGGCGTGGATACGGTGCTCGGTCCGGAGATGAAATCGACCGGCGAAGTGATGGGCATCGACACCTCGTTCGCCAAGGCCTTCGCCAAGAGCCAGCTCGGCAGCGGCACCCGGGTCCCGCACAAAGGCACCGTGTTCGTCTCGGTGCGCGAGGATGACAAGGAACGCATCCTGGATGCGGCGCGGATCCTGTCCCAGCTCGGCTTCAAGGTGATCGCAACCTCCGGAACCCAGCGTTTTCTATCGGATCACGGAATTCCAAGCGAGAAGATCAACAAGGTATTGGAAGGCCGGCCGCACATCGTCGATGCCATCACCAACGGCGAGGTCCAGCTCGTCTTCAATACCACCGAGGGCCCTCAGGCCCTGGCCGACAGCCGTTCGTTGCGACGCGCTGCCCTCTTGCATAAAGTCCCATACTACACCACTCTTTCAGGCGCCGTGGCGGCCACGCAAGGGATCCGGGCCTATCTGGGCGGCGACCTTGAGGTCCGGACATTGCAAGGGTATTTCTCCGGCTCCTGACGAACGTCAGTCCCGAAGGGACCGGCGATCCTGGCTCGCAGGCCAGCGAAGGAACCGGCCGCTCGAGAGCTTGTTGCTCATCAGCTCGATGCCCCCAGGCATTCGGGCGGATGAGAATTTTTTCGTGCCGATGGCGCCGCCGCTCCGGCGCCACAAGGGCAAGGACGAGGAAGAATGGTTGAAAAAGTGCCGATGACGGTGGCGGGACATGCCGCCCTGGAAGAGGAATTGAAGCAGCGCCAGTCGATCGAGCGCCCGCGGATCGTGGAGGCGATCTCCGAAGCGCGATCACATGGCGACCTGTCGGAAAACGCCGAATATCATGCCGCGAAGGAAGCTCAGTCCCACAACGAGGGCCGCATCGCCGAGCTCGAGGACAAGCTCGCGCGCGCAGACATCATCGATGTCTCCAAGCTGTCGGGCGACACCATCAAATTCGGCGCGACCGTCACGCTGATCGACGAGGACACCGACAAGAAGGCGATCTGGCAGATCGTCGGCGACACCGAGGCCGACGCCAAGAAAGGCCGCATCTCGATCTCCTCTCCGCTCGCGCGCGCGCTGATCGGCAAGAAGAAAGGCGCTTCCGTCGAGGTCGTCGCGCCCGGCGGCGCCAAGGCGTATGAGATCGCCAAGGTGGACTGGAAGTAAGATCGTCCGACCGGATTTTGACGAACGGCCGGGGTCTCGCCCCGGCCATTTTTATGGCGGTCGATACGCAAGCCCTATGCGCGAGAAATCCATGCGAGCGCCCCGGATCATCCTGATCGCGACTGCTGCCATGATCAGCCTGGGACTTCCGCCCACCATGGCGGAGGATTCATCGTCATCGCCGCAGCCGGCATCGACGGATCGTCCCGTTCAGGCCGATCAACCTCGTTGCGCGCGATGGACCGACGAGTGCGTCAATTGTACGCGGGACAGCGCCGACGGCGTGCCGGTCTGCTCCAACATCGGCATGGCCTGCCAGCCCAAAAAGATTCGCTGTCTCGCGGACGCACCCGCGCAGGAGCAACCGCAACTCAAGTGATTCCAATGTCAGGGCATCACCCGGCCTGCACATTCCGCTCGCGCCGCGATTCCCGATCCATAAGCTGATGTCTGTTTTTGAATAAAACGTGCTTGTCCGGTGTTTCAACGTATCGTGATCCAACCGCCGCCGATTTATTGCTAGCGAGAGACCACGATTTTCTCAGCAGAGGGCTCATATGGCTATTGAAACGACCTTGAATTCGTGGGCGCCGCGCATGCTCAGCGTGCTGCGCATTGTGTCGGGACTGCTGTTCTTGCAGCACGGCATGGCCAAATATGTCGGCATCCCGGCGGTACAGCAGTTCGCCAATGTCTCCCCCACCACACCGAGCGGATTTGCCGGCATTATCGAACTGATCGGCGGCGCCCTGCTCGTTGTCGGCCTGTTTACGCGGCCGGTCGCATTTTTGTGCTCGGGTCTGATGGCCGCAGCCTACTTCATGGCACATGCGCCGAAGAGCTTCTATCCGATCCTGAACGGCGGCGAACTCGCCGTGCTCTACTGCTTCGTTTTTCTTTATTTCGTGTTTTCCGGACCGGGACCGTGGAGCGTCGACGCTGCACGGGGGCGGACCTGATCGTCACCCGAAGAATCTCACTCTCAAACCCGCGCCGTTGGCCTCGCCACGGCGCGGTTTTTCATGATGCAAGCCGAGGTGCCAATCAGCCTTGCGGCATCTTCAGTTCGAGCGGCACCGCCGGCGCATATTTCGAATTATGCAGCACCAGCGAGGTGCGGACGTTCTGCACATGCGGCGCGGCCGTCAGATGCGAGACGAAATCCTGAAACGTCGCCATGTCCGGCGCGACGCATTTGAGGATGAAATCCACCTCGCCCGACAGCATCCAGCATTCGCGCACCAAAGGCTGGCCGCGCACGAAATCCTCGAACGCCCGCAGATCGGCGTCTGCCTGGCTCGACAAATGAACCGCGGCGAACACGGTGACATCGAAGCCGAGCGTGCCCGGATCGAGCAATCCACGATAGCCCTGGATATACCCTTCCTCCTCCAGCGCCCGGACCCGGCGCAGGCAGGGCGGCGGCGAAATGCCGACCCGCTTGGCCAGCTCCACATTGGTGATGCGGCCATCCTCCTGGATCTCATGGAGAATCTTCAGATCGATTTCATCAAGCTCTTTCACCAGTCCGCCCACTATCCCGAATCCGCAGCCTTGGTCCGGTCGTTTTAGCCACCAGTGACAGGTTGCGCAATTTTATTGCGCGAGTTTGTAACCGTCCGTGTTCGCTGGGGAAAATTGTTTCAAGCGGGTTGCAAATCTTGCATGGCTGCAAAGATACCCTAGATTGGGTGCTGGGACAGTTCTCGACGCGGCGGCGCCGTTTCTCAGGCGACCCCGCTCCCTGCGCTAAAGAATTCTCTCAATTAAATCAAAGGGTCGATTATGGCCGCGCCTACTCACGCCAAGGTTGTCATCATCGGCTCCGGTCCGGCTGGCTACACCGCCGGCATTTACGCCGCGCGCGCGATGCTGGAGCCGATCCTGATCCAGGGCATCCAGCCCGGCGGACAGCTCACCATCACCACGGATGTGGAGAACTACCCGGGCTTCGCCGATGTCATCCAGGGTCCCTGGCTGATGGAACAGATGGAGAAGCAGGCGACCCATGTCGGCACGCGGATCGTGACCGATCACGTCAACAAGCTTGAACTCGGGCAGCGCCCCTTCCGCATCACCTGCGATTCCGGCGACGTCTATCTCGCCGAAGTGGTCATTCTCGCCACCGGCGCCCAGGCGCGCTGGCTCGGCCTGCCGTCCGAAGAAAAGTTCAAGGGCTTCGGCGTCTCGGCCTGCGCCACCTGCGACGGCTTCTTCTATCGCAACAAGAACGTCATCGTGGTCGGCGGCGGCAACACCGCGGTCGAGGAAGCGCTCTATCTCACCAACCATGCCTCGTCGGTGACGCTGGTGCATCGCCGCGACAGCTTGCGCTCCGAACGCATCCTGCAAGACCGGCTGTTCAACCATCCCAAGATCAAGGTGGTGTGGGACAGCGAGATCGAGGAAATCTGCGGCAGCGCGGACCCGGCGAAAGTCACGCATGTCCGTCTGAAGAATCTCAAGACCGGCGCGATCACCGAGCAAACCACCGATGGGGTGTTCATCGCGATCGGACATGCACCGGCAACCGAACTCGTCGCCGACCAGCTTGCGCTGAAGCCATCGGGCTACGTCCAGGTCGCGCCGCATTCGACCGCGACCTCGGTGCCCGGCGTGTTCGCGGCCGGCGATGTCGCGGACGAGACCTATCGACAGGCGGTGACGGCGGCCGGCCTCGGCTGCATGGCCGCCTTGGAAGCGGAGCGGTTCATCGCCGCACACGCGAGCGATCGCGCGGCGGCTGAGTAATCATGGGACGGACGCGGGACGGAATGGCCGACATGGATTGGGACAAGCTGAAGGTTTTCCACGCCGCGGCGGAAGCGGGAAGCTTCACGCATGCCGGCGAGCAGCTTGGGCTGTCGCAATCGGCGGTGTCGCGGCAGGTCAGCGCGCTCGAACAGGAATTGTCGGTGTCGCTGTTTCATCGCCACGCCCGCGGCTTGATCCTCACCGAGCAGGGCGACCTGCTGTTCCGCACGGCGCACGACGTCTTCATGCAGTTGCAGGCGGCGCGAGCGAAACTGACCGACAGCCGGGAGCGCCCGAGCGGCGACCTCAAGGTCACGACAACGCCCGGCCTCGGCATCAACTGGCTGATCCCCCGCCTCGGCGAATTCACCACGCTCTATCCGGAAATCCGGATCTCGATGATGGTGACGGACGAGGAACTCGATCTGTCGATGCGCGAGGCGGACGTCGCTATCCGCACCCGCAAGCCGACGCAGCCCGATCTGATCCAGCGCAAGCTGTTCTCGCTCGGCTTCCACGCCTATTGCTCGCCGGAATACGCCAAGCGTTTCGGCACGCCGCGTACGCTCGACGAGCTCGACGATCACCGTCTGATCATCCTGACCGACATCAACGCGCCGCAGCATCTGCAAAACCGAACCTGGCTGATCGAAGCCGGCCGCAACGGCGCCGGCCCGCGCGAGCCGTTTTTCAAGGTCAACAATGTGCTGGGTCTGGTGCGCGCCTGCCAGCAGGGTCTCGGCATTGCAGCCCTGCCCGACTATCTGGTCGAGGACACCAATCGCCTGATCCAGCTTTTCGGCGAGGCCGACTCGATCCAGCTCGATACGTATTTCGTCTATCCGGAAGAATTGAAGACGGTCGCCCGCGTTCAGGTGTTCCGTGACTTTATCGTGAGCAAGGCGCAGCGCTGGCCCTCGTAAGGCACGACCGCCGTGTCCGCATGACTGACATGCCCAACCGGCGCTTGCCTGTACTCCTGCGCGCGGCCGATACTTTCCCGGTGCTGAGGCTTCGCCGAACTGTCCCCCTCCTCCAGGGCGGAGCCGCTCAGCACCCCTTCCTGGAAGGTGATTGTGTTGACCGATCAGGGTCGAAACTAAAAAGCCGGGCGCATAGCCCGGCTTTTTTCTTGGCAGAGCGGTTCCAGACTAGCTCAGCTTAACCCTCGACAACCGCAAGGCGTTGCTGATCACGCTGATCGACGACATCGCCATCGCCGCGGCGCCAACCATCGGCGACAACAGCAATCCGAACACCGGATAGAGCACGCCGGCCGCGATCGGAACACCCGCCGCATTATAGATAAACGCAAAGGCCAGATTCTGGCGGATGTTGCTCATGGTCGCGAGCGACAGCTCACGGGCATGGACCAGGCCGATCAGATCGCCGCGCAGCAACGTGATGCCCGCGCTCTCGATCGCCGCATCGGTGCCGCCGCCCATCGCAATGCCGACATCGGCGGCCGCCAGCGCCGGCGCGTCGTTGATGCCGTCGCCCGCCATGGCGACACGGCGACCCTGCTTCTGCAAATGCTGCACCACCGCGCTCTTGCGATCCGGCAGCACATCGGCTTCGACGTCCTCGATGCCGAGTTGCGCCGCGACGGCCCGCGCCGTCGTCACATTGTCTCCGGTCAGCATCACGATGCGCAAACCTTCCTGCCGAAGCAGATCGAGCGCCCGTTTCGCCCCGTCCTTGATCGGGTCGGCGATCGCGATGACGCCCGCGACGCGGCCATCGACCGCGACATAGATCGCGGTGGCGCCCGACCCGCGCTGGGTCTCGGCGGCGGCGTCCATCTCCTTTGTCTCGATCCGCAGTTGCTGCATCAGCACGGCATTGCCGAGCGCGATCTTCTTTCCGCCGACCATACCGATCGCGCCCTTGCCGGACGGAGAATCGAAGTCCCGTACCTCCTCCAGCGCCAGTTTGCGATCCTTGGCCGCATTGAAAATGGCGGAGGCAAGAGGATGCTCGCTGGCGCGCTCGACACTTGCGGCGAGCCGCAGCACCTCGTTCTCGTCGAAGCCCTGCGCCGCCATGATGGCGACCACTTTCGGCTTGCCCTCGGTGAGGGTGCCGGTCTTGTCGATCACCAGCGTGTCGACGCGCTCCATGCGCTCCAGCGCCTCGGCGTCGCGCACCAGCACGCCGGCACGCGCGCCCCGACCGACGCCGACCATGATCGACATCGGCGTGGCGAGTCCCAGCGCGCAGGGGCAGGCGATGATGAGAACCGTGACCGCGGCAACCAGCGCGAACGAGAAACGCGGCTCAGGCCCGAAGATCGCCCAGGCCGCGAACGCCAGCACGGCGGAAGCGATCACCGCCGGCACGAACCATCCCGAGACGTAGTCGGCCAGACGCTGGACCGGCGCACGCGAGCGCTGCGCCTTTGCCACGAGGTCGACGATGCGAGCCAGCATGGTGTCGCGTCCGACCTTCTCGGTGCGGATCACCAGCGCGCCGCTCTGGTTCAGCGTTCCGCCGATGACCTGCGCTCCGACGGCCTTCGCCACCGGCATCGATTCACCCGTGACCATCGATTCGTCGACATAAGAGTGGCCATCGTTCACCACGCCGTCGATCGGGATCGCCTCTCCGGGCCGCACGCGCAGCATGTCGCCGACCGCAATCAGATCGATCGCGACGTCTTCCTCGCCATGCGGGCCGATGCGCCGGGCCGTCTTTGGCGCAAGACCGAGCAGCGCGCGGATCGCGCCCGAGGTTCGTTCGCGCGCGCGCAGCTCCAGCACCTGCCCGAGCAGCACCAGAACGGTGATGACCATTGCCGATTCGAAATAGACCGCGACCGCGCCATGGGCGTCGCGGAAGGCATCCGGGAAAAGCTGCGGCGCGACGGTCGCGACCACGCTGTAGAGATAGGCGATGCCGACGCCCATCGCGATCAGCGTGAACATGTTGAGATGACCGGTGACGACCGAACGCCAGCCGCGCTCGAAGAACGGCGCGCCGGCCCACAGCACCACCGGAGTCGCCAGCGCAAACGACAGCCAGTTGACCCAGGCCATCGGCAGAAAATGAAGTCCGAAGACGTGCGCGCCCATCTCGAGCACGAACACCGGCAGGGTCAGCACAAGACCGATCCAGAACCGGCGTGTCATATCGATCAGTTCGGGGTCGGGCTTGTCGTCGAGCGAAACCGTTTCCGGCTCCAGCGCCATGCCGCATTTCGGACAACTGCCCGGCCCGATCTGCCGCACTTCGGGATGCATCGGACAGGTATAGACCGCGCCGGGAATGACCGGCTCCGGTTCCTGTTTCGGCGCCAGATACTTCTCCGGATCGGCTTCGAAGCGGGTACGGCAACGATCGCAGCAGAAGAAATAATCCTGCCCGCGATAGGAAAATTTGCGGTCCGATTTTTTGGGATCGACCCGCATGCCGCAGACGGGATCGATCACCCGCCCGTCATCCGGCGCCTCGGCGGCAACCGTTCCATCATGGTGATGATGGCCGCCATGGTCATGCCCCTGATGCTGCGCAGCCTGCTTGTGCGCGCAGCAACTGGGGGTCGCGGTGTCTTTCGCCGGTTGATTCATCGCATCCATCGCTCTTGATCTTGATACCCCATGGGGGTATATTAGCGACATGCGCGACGAGATCAAGACATCCTGTCAAAAACGGTTGAAACGGATCGAGGGCCAGGTTCGCGGACTGAGCGAGATGATCGCCGCCGACCGCTACTGCATCGATGTGGTGACGCAGATTGCCGCAGCGCGCGCCGCTTTGCGCCGCGTGGAAGAAGAGATTCTGCGCGATCACGTCGCCCACTGCGTCGAACATGCGATCAGATCGGGAAACAAGGCCGATCAGCGCCGCAAGATCGCCGAACTGATGGATGTCGTGAGCCGCGCCGACCGCTAAAAATTCGAGATGCCGAGCGTTCATTTTCGCTGAAAGCGTGATGGTTTACGTACGGTTACCCGTCGATTCACGAGTTGTTACGTAATCCCTTCCTATGGTGCCGGACCATTTTACCTGGGCACCCGACATCATGCTGAAAGTCTACAACTGCATCGCGACGGCGCATGACCTGAGACTGGTTGTCCTCGCCGCATTCATCTGTACGCTTTCGTCGTTTGCCGCGACGCGCCTGTTGCACCACGCCATCGGCAGCCATAACCGGATGCGAATGTTGTGGCTCGGCGTTGCCGCCATCGCCATCGGCTTCGGAATCTGGGCAACGCATTTCATCGCCATGCTGGCTTTTACGCCGGGCGTTCCGAGCGGCTACAATATCGCGCTGACCTTCACCTCTCTGGTCGCAGCAATCCTGCTGACAGGCATCGGATTCGGAATCGCCATTGCCGATTGGCGTCATGGACCGTGGGTCGGCGGCGCATTCGTCGCAGGCGGCATTGCCGCGATGCACTACACAGGCATGGCCGCATTCGAGATCGCAGGCACGCTGATCTGGGATATGGACCTGGTCGCGGTATCGATCGCGCTTGGCGCCGTGCTCGGCGCTGCCGCGCTCGCTGTTGTGCTTCATAGCGAATCCAGCCGATGGCGGGCTGCCGGCGCCATCCTCCTGACGCTGGCGGTCTGCAGCCATCACTTTACCGGCATGGCGGCCGTCTCGATCCTTCCGGACCCCACTCAATCGGTGTCATCCACCGCCCTGCCGACGACGCCGCTGGCTATTCTGGTCTGCGTGGCAAGCTTCATCATCATCCTGCTGGCCCTCGGAGCCGTTGCGCTTGATGTACGGGAGCGCCATCGCGCCGAGCGCGAAGCGGACCGCATGCACGGTCTCGCCAATGCAGCAGTGGAAGGTCTTGTCGTTTGCGACGGCAACGTCATCGTGACGGTCAACGACAGCTTCGCCACTCTGATCGGTCAGCCGGCCGCGAGACTTGCCGGCTCCAGTGTCGAGTCCTGGCTCACGGACGATGCGGCGCGCACCAGCCTTTTCGCAAAATCAAATCAGGCGCTGGAAACCAATCTGCGTCGTCACGACGGCTCGATGATTCCTGCCGAAATCATGCGCCGGCAAATCGACTATGCCGGACGCCCCGCGCAGGTTCTCGCGGTGCGCGACCTGCGGGCTCGACGCAAGAGCGAACAGCACATCCGTTATCTCGCGCATCACGATGCGCTGACGTCGCTGCCGAACCGGACTTATTTCAACAGCCGGCTCGAAGAGGAAATCGCCCGCTGTCCGCAGGACAAGATGATCGCGGTGCTCTGTCTCGACCTCGACCGCTTCAAGGAGATCAACGATCTGTTCGGCCATGCCACCGGCGACAAGGTACTACAGACCGTGGCCCGCCGTGTCGGGAGATTGCTGGACGATAATCACATGATGGCGCGCCTTGGCGGCGATGAATTCGCCATCATGCTGACGGAGCTGTCGGAGGCCGATACCGCGCGCTCGTTCGTCGAACAGATTCTCAGCGCATTGCGGGTCAAGGGCGACACCCCGGAAACCGGCAGCATTTCATGCAGCATCGGCATCGCCACCTATCCCGACGACGCAACCGATCGGGAAACGCTGTTCACTCATGCCGACACTGCGCTCTACCGGGTCAAGACCGAAGGCCGCAGCGGGTACCGCTTCTTCGAGACCGATATGGGTCATGAGATGCGCGAGCGCCGCCGGATCGAGCACGATCTGCGCCAAGCCATCGCGCGCAACGAACTGCAACTGGTCTATCAACCGCAACTGGACGTTCAGACCGGCCAGGTGACCGGCTTCGAGGCGCTCCTGCGCTGGCATCATCCCGAACGCGGCAGCGTCTCACCCGCCGTCTTCATTCCGATTGCGGAAGAAGCCGGTGCGATCACAACGATCGGCGAATGGGTGCTGCGCCAGGCCTGCCGTGAGGCCGCCTCATGGACGCAGCCGCTCATGGTCGCAGTGAACGTCTCGCCAATGCAGATTTATGATCCCAATTTCGCGCAGACGGTTCACACCGTTCTGCTGGAGACCGGTCTGGAGCCGCGCCGGCTCGAGCTCGAAATCACCGAAACGGCTCTCATCCGTGAACTGAACCGTGCCCTGCTCTCCCTCCGGCAGATCAAGGCGCTTGGCGTGCAGATCGCGATGGACGATTTCGGGACCGGCTATTCGTCGCTCTCCAACCTGCGTGCCTTTCCCTTCGACAAGATCAAGATCGACGGCTCGTTCGTCCGCGACGCGGTCGACCGGCCCGACTGCGCCGCCGTGGTCCGGGCGATCGCCGACCTCGGCAAGCGGCTCGGCGTGACCACCGTGGCCGAGGCGGTCGAGACCCGGGAACAGCTCGACTGCGTCCGCGCCGAGGGCTGCACCGAGGTCCAGGGCCACCTGATCGGCCATCCCCTGCCGAGCGCGGCGGACTCCCGCCGGATCGCGCGCCTGGCGCGCGACGGAAAATCGGTAAGGCCAATTTTCGCTTGATCGCCGCCGTCGCGGGTGCGACACCGGGCCTTGCGCCGCTCTCCGCTCGGGTCTGCCAGGAATGGCAGGCCCTTTTCGCTGGGATGCGGCGCCAGCCTTTGACCCGGATCGCGCGACAGGAGGATCGTCCATGGCCCAGCAACGCTATCGCAAGGGACTGCCGCGCGGCGCGCGGTGGGCGGCGCTGCTCCTTGCGGGCGCGGCCCTGCCGGCCTGCGCCCAAGCCCAAGCTCAGCCCCAGACCCCGCCTTCGGCCAACGCCTGGATGGCCCCGGGCGTCGTGGCCGAGCAGCAGGCCGCCGCGGACGATGCCGCGCGCGAGGCGGTGGCGCATCGCCGCGCGCGGATGCTGCTCGGCGCGATGACGCTGGAGCAGAAGATGCAGCAGCTCACCGGCAGCAGGCCGGAGATCCTGCCCGAGCTGCCCGACTGCTACGGCGCCCGCCACGTCAGCGGGATCGCCGCGCTCGGCATCCCGACCTTCCGGATCAGCAACGGCCCGGTCGGCGTCGGCCAGAACGATTGCGTCTCGCCCAGCGTCATCGACAAGAACGCCTCTGGCATCTTCGGCGCGAGCATGGCGGCGGCCTATACCCACCCGACCTCGGCCAAGGCGACCGCGCTGCCCTCGGCGATCGGCGTCGCCGCCTCGTTCGATCCGGCGGTGGCCGCGACCTACGGCGAGGTGATCGCGACGGAGCTGAACGACCTCGCGCTCCACGTCTTCGAGGCGCCGGGCCTGAACCTCGCCCGCCTGCCGATCCTCGGCCGCAACTTCGAATACTTCGGCGAGGACCCCTACCTGACCGGGGTGATGGGCACGGCGGAGATCAAGGCCGTCCAGGCCCGGGGCATCATCGCCATGCCCAAGCACTACATCGCCAACGAGCAGGAGACCAACCGCCAGACGATCCAGGAGACGATCGACCGGCAGGTCCTGCGCGAGCTGTACCTGCTGCCCTTCGAGATGGCGGTGAAGGACGGCAAGGTCGCCGCGGTGATGTGCGCCTACAACTACGTCAACGGCGTGTCCTCCTGCGAGAACAGGGAGATGCTGACCGACGTGCTGCGCCGCGACTGGGGCTTCACCGGCTATGTCCAGACCGATTTCTTCGCGATGAAGAGCACGGTCGCCCCGCTGAAGGCGGGGATGGACCACGAGATGCCGCAGCCGATCCAGTGGTCGCCCACCCGGCTCCAGACCGCGCTCGGCAAGGGCGAGATCGCCGTGGCCGAGATCGACCAGGCGCTGGAGCGGCGCTACACCCAGATGTTCAAGGCCGGGATCTTCGACCGCCCGCTGGTCCAGACGCCGATGGACGTCGCCGGCAACGGCCGCAAGGCGCACGACGTCGGCGTCCGCGCGGCCGTGCTGCTCCAGAACAACGGCGCCCTGCCGCTGCGCCCCGGGCTCCGCTCGGTCGTGGTGATCGGCAAGGCGAGCCAGGTCTATGCCCGGCAGGCCGTGGCCGGCGGCGCGCTGACCGGCAAGCCGATGGGCTCGGGCGGGGGCAGCTCGGACGTGGTGCCGCACTATTCGGTGACGCCGGTCGAGGGCATCCGCAACGCGCTGAAGGCTGAGGGCAACGCGGGCGCCACGGTCAAGCTGATCCTCGTCGACGATGCCAACAAGACCGCGACGATCGACGGCGCGGAAGCCGGCTTCGCCGACGCCCTGGCCGAGGCGGGGAAGGCCGATGCCGTGGTGATGATGGCCGGAACGATTTCCGAGGAAGGCGCTGACCGGGCGACCTTCACCGGGCCGGACGGCAAGGTGCTCGCCGGAAGCGCGGCGGAAGGCCATGGCCTCGATTGGTACGCGGACCGCTCGGACGTGATCGCCGTGGCCAATCTCGAAAAGAACGCCCGCGCCGCCCTGGCCAGGAACAGCCATACCCTGGCGATGATCGAGGCGGTGCTCGCCGCGCGCTCCACGACCGGCCGACCCATGGCCCGCAAGGCGGTGCTGGTGCTCAAGGACAATGCCGGCGTGGCGATGGCCCCGGCGCTGGTCGGCCCGCGCGGGCCGGCGATCCTCGAAGCCTGGTTTCCCGGGCAGGAGGACGGCAACATCGTCGCCGACCTGCTGCTCGGCCGGCGCAGCCCCTCGGGCAAGCTGCCGGTGACCTTCCCCTATGCCGGCAAGGGCTTCCTCGACGGCGTGACGCCCACGCAGTTCCCCGGCACGCCCGGCGCCGACGGCAAGAGCCAGACGGTCGAATATGCCGAGAAGCTGGCGATCGGCTACCGCTGGTACGACGCGAACCTGAGCGGCAAGTGCGCCGCCGTGCGCGGCCGCAACCCCTGCGTGGCCTTCCCCTTCGGCCACGGCCTGTCCTACACGACCTTCGCCCTCGGCAAGCCGGTCCTGGCCCACGATGCCGCGACCGGCCGCTACGCCGCGAGGGTGCGGGTGACGAACACCGGCAAGGTCGCCGGGGCCGAGGTGGTCCAGGCCTATGTCGCGCTGCCGCCCGGCGCCAGCGCCGTCGGCGCGCCCCAGCCGCCGCGCCGCCTGGTCGGCTTCCAGCGCGTCGAGCTGGCGCCCGGCGCGTCGCAGACGGTCACGGTGACGATCGATCCCGCCGCCAGCAACCACCCCTTCGGCGTGTGGAGCGAGGCGGAGCAGAAATGGGTGAGCCCCGCCGGGGACTATACCCTCTGGCTGGGAACCTCCTCGGCCCTCAGCGATCTGGCGGTCGCGGGCAGGTTTGCGCGCTAAACACCTGCGATCCCTTCCCCTGGTGGGGAAAGGGGAAAAAGAGCTTAACATATAGAACCATATCGGTTATACACCCTCGCCATCGGATCGGCGGATAGCAACGCCGCTCCGAAACGCGGCGGGTGCGGGGAGGCGAGAGGCCATCGCTTCCCTGTCCTCCCGCTGCGGCCGGCGATCAGCGGGCCCGCAAGGTCCGTATGCCCGGGGCAAGGACCCCGTAACGGGGGCGGCAGCTTGCGGGGCCCACCCCCCCCCCGGCCCTGCCTCTCCCCGCGCCCGGCCCGCGGGGTTCCCCTGGCCCCCTCCCGGCGGTCCCGCCCCCCCAAAACACCCC
>Ga0066256_1000613_pt1 | contig 80143 bp, 68 predicted proteins | sample ThiBio_1000_biof_FD_87107 | JGI IMG/M metagenome (GOLD analysis project Ga0066256, IMG submission 87107) | Wastewater bioreactor microbial communities from Cape Town, South Africa - Thiocy_expt_1000_biof (version 2) | ecosystem: Engineered > Bioreactor > Thiocyanate-remediating >... | reverse complement strand
ATGGGCACCCTGGCGGCCAGTGCCATGATGTTCCTGCGCATGGCCGTGCTGCTGGGCGCCATTCACCCACCCCTGCTGCGCACCTACGGCGCGGCGCTGGTGTTCACGGGTGCTGCCATGGCGGGCCTGAGCCTGTGGCAGTGGCGCCACCTGGCGGTGCCCCCGCCCGACAGCGATGAGGGGGTTGCGCAGATCCCGCCCTTTGACCTGAGCACCGCTTTGGGTTTTGGCGCCTTTCTGGCCGCCATGGCGGTGCTGATGCCCGCCGCACGGGACTGGCTGGGGCACGGCGGCATCTATGGGCTGGCTGCCGTCTCCGGCCTCGCGGACGTCGACGCCACCGCGATTTCGATCGCGCGCCTGCAGGCTGCCGACGGCCTGCCGGTGGCAGCGGCGGTCACCGCGCTGGGCCTGGTCGCCCTCACCAACATGATCACCAAAGCCACCATCGCCTGGGTCACGGGCGGCGCGCGGCTGGGACGGGCGGTGGCGAGCGGCTACGCACTGTGCATGCTGGCGGGTGCGCTGGTGCTGGCGCTGCTGGTGATGGCACGGTGATTTGGGCCTTCGCCATGGCCAGCCTGGCGATCCACTGGAACTGGGCAGTCGGGATGGGCATCGCGGCGCATGGGGTGCGGGCCCGTGGAACCTGCACCTTTGCGCCGTGCCCACCTTCTGCCGAGCGAATACCTCAGGTCAGCAGCGCCACCGCGGCCGAAAAGCTCAGGAACGCCAGGGCCGTCGACACCAGGATGATGTGTGCCACGCGCCCGTTGTGCGCGCCGAAGCGCTCGGCCAGCAGGGAGACGTTGCTGGCGCTGGGCAGCGCGGCCAGCAGCACCAGCACGGTGAAGGCGAACGGGTCCAGCGGCACGCCCAGGGCAATGGCCACGCGGCCCGCCAGCCACACCAGGAGCGGGTGCAGCAGCAGCTTGGCCAGGGCGAGCGGCACGTAGTCGCGCGGCGCCACGCGTTCGTGCAGGTTCATCTGCGAGCGCGCCAGCACCGCGCCGATGGTGAACAGCGCCACGGGCGAGGCCGCATCCGCGAGCATGGCCACCGTCTTGTCCACCGGGCCGGGCAGCTTGAAGGCCAAGGCGGAGGCCAGCGCGCCGAGCGCGATCGACCAGGGCATGGGGTTGGTCAGCATGCCGCGCAGCGCCTTCTTCACCGCCGCCGACATGCCGTGCTGGCCAGCGCTGTCCAGCCGCGAGAGCGCGATGCACAGCGACGTGGTCAGCACCATGTCGATCATGATGGTGACGATGGCCGGCCCCGCCGCCTGGGCGCCCAGCAGGGCGACCAGGAGCGGCACGCCCATGAAGCCGGTGTTGGGAAAGGCCGCCACCAGCGCGCCGAATGCGGCGTCGTTCCAGTTGGTGCGCGGCCCGCGCGTGGCGAGCACGGCGCCGCCGACCATGAGCACGGCGCACAGGCTGTAGACGCCGGCCACGGCCGGGTCGAGCAGCTGCGCGATGGGCGTCTGCGCGCCGAAGCGGTACAGCATGCAGGGCAGCGCGAAGAACAGCACGAAGGTATTGAGCCCCGGTATGGCCGGCTGGGGCAACACGCCGCTGCGCGCCGCCAGGTAGCCGCACAGCACGAGGGCGAAGAAGGGGAAGGTGATGGTGAGAACGTCGAGCACGGCGCGTATTGTCGGGCCACCACGCCGCGCGCTCGGTATCATCCGCGGCTCGCCTCCCATGGCCGCCTCTTCGAAGCGCGCCGGTCTGCTCTACTTCCCCCATGTCCTCCGGTCTCAACCTTGCCCAACTGCGCGCCGTCCATTTCACGGCCGGCCCCTGCCTGGTGCTGGCCGGCGCGGGCTCGGGCAAGACGCGCGTCATCACGCACAAGATCGGTCACCTCATCGGGGAGGGCATGGCGCCGCGCTCCATCGCCGCCATTACCTTCACCAACAAGGCCGCCGCCGAGATGCGCGAGCGCGCCCGTGGGCTCATCGGGCGGCCCGCCAAGGACGTGCTGATCTGCACCTTCCATTCACTGGGCGTGCGCCTGGTGCGCGAGGACGGCCGGCTGCTGGGCCTGAAACCCCAATTCAGCATCCTCGACGCCGGCGACGTCACCAGCATCCTGAAGGACGCGGCCGGCGGCACCACCGATGCGGCCACGGCGCGCCAGTGGCAGTGGACCATCAGCCTGTGGAAGAACATGGGGCTCTCCGGCGCGCAGGCGCTGGCCCAGGCCAAGGACGACCACGAGCGCAGCATCGCCCTGCTGATGCAGCGCTACGAGGAGCGACTGACGGCCTACCAGAGCGTGGATTTCGACGACCTGATCGGGCTACCGTTGAAGCTCCTGCGCGAGTTCCCCGAGGTGCGCGAAAAATGGCAGCGCCAACTCGGCCACGTGCTGGTGGACGAATACCAGGACACCAACGCCACGCAGTACGAGCTGCTCAAGCTGCTGGTCGGGCAGCGCGGGCACTTCACCGCCGTGGGCGACGACGACCAGTCCATCTACGGCTGGCGCGGCGCAACGCTGGACAACCTGAAAAAACTCCCGCTCGACTACCCCGATCTGCAGGTGGTGAAGCTCGAACAGAACTACCGCTCAACCTCGGCCATCCTGCGTGCCGCCAACAACGTCATCGGCCCGAACCCCAAGCTGTTCCCGAAGACGCTGTTCAGTGAGCTGGGTGAGGGCGAACCGGTGCGCGTGGTCGACTGCGACAGCGAGGAGCACGAAGCCGAACGCGCCGTGGCGCGCATCCAGGGCCTGCGCGCCGCCGCCAACCCGCCGCCGGAATGGAAGAGCTTCGCCATCCTGTACCGCGCCAACCACCAGGCCAAGCCGTTTGAAAAGGCCCTGCGCCGCGCCGGCATCCCCTACAAGGTGTCGGGCGGCACGAGCTTCTTCGACCGCGCCGAAATCCGCGACCTCTGCGCCTGGTTCCGGCTGTGGATCAATTCCGACGACGACCCGGCCTTTCTGCGCGCCATCGCCAGCCCGAAGCGCGGCATCGGCCACACCACGCTGGGGCAGCTGGGCGCGTTCGCCACCCAGCACAAGACCAGCCTGTTCGCCGCGCTGTTTTCCCCCATGCTGCCCGCCGCCCTGCCCCGGCGCGCCCAGGACGGCCTGAACGAGTTCGGCCGCTACGTGAACGACCTCGAATACCGCGCGCGCCAGACCCTGGGCGAAACCAACGCCCGCGCCTTCCTGCTCGATTGGCTCAAGGAGATCGGCTACGAGCAGCACCTGCACGACGCCGAGGACAGCGAGAAGGTCGCCGCCGCGCGCTGGAGCAATGTGCTGGAGTTCTGCGACTGGATGGCCCAGCGCGCCGGCGGCCAGGCGCAGGAGGACGCTGGCGGCGTGGTGGCCAGCGAAGCCAAGAGCCTGCTGGAGGTGGCGCAGACCATCGCCCTGCTGTCAACCCTGTCGGAGCGCGAGAAGGACCAGGACGTGGTGACGCTCTCCACGCTGCACGCCTCCAAGGGCCTGGAGTGGCCGCACGTGATCCTGGCCGGCGTGACCGAGGGCATGCTGCCGTTCAAGCTCGACGACGAGGGCGGCAGGCAGCCCAAGGTCAGCGACGAAACGCTCTCGCGCCTGCAGGAAGAGCGCCGCCTGATGTACGTGGGCATCACGCGCGCGCAGCGCACCCTGGCCGTGAGCTGGACCAAGAAGCGCAAGAAGGGCCGCGAGATGGTCGCCGCCCAGCCCAGCCGCTTCATCGCCGAGATGGCGCTGTCCGCCACCACCGCGCGCGAAGACCCGCGCGAAAAGCTCAAGGCCCTGCGCGCGGAATTCGCCCGCAAGGCCGCGGCTGCCCCCGGCACCGCCTAAATGTTGCTATCCCGCAACGATTCGATACTACTATATTTATAGCTACAACCTGTTAACCAGCAAGCGCTGGACGCCTAAAAGGCTTGAAAATTTGGCGCCGACCCGCGTCCCCATCAGGGCGCCCGCATGCGCGCGCGGCGCGCTCCCACAGCGGGGGCGCCGCCCACCGCCAACAATCGCTCCATCCTTCACGTTCCCCTGCGCCGCGCCGCGGCTTCGCACCACCATGGTCCCGACTTCCTTTGCATTGCATGCCACCGCCCGCGCCCTGGGCCTGCTGCTCCTGCCGCTGCTCGCCGCTCCTGCGCTGGCCCAGCCGGCCGCCGGCCCGGCCACCGCCCCCGACGCCGCCTGGCGCCGTTGTGCCGCCATGACGGCCGACGCCGACGCGCGCCTGGCCTGCTTCGACAGCTGGGCACAAACCCAGGCGCTCGGCACCCCGGTCGCCGCCAACGGACAACCGGCCGCCGCGAGCGCCGCACCGCAACAGGCCCAGGTCGACACCACGCTGCCGGCCACGCGCGTCATCGACGTCGCGCGCATGGAGGGCTGCCGCGACCCGCAGTACAGCGACCTCTCGCGCTTCTGGGAGCTCGAATCGGGCAGCGACTGCGGCACCTTCAGCTTCCGCGGCTACCGGCCGATCAACGCCTCGCTGGTCGGCGCGAGCAACGTCAACCGCTACCCCGGCGCGGCCAACCAGCCTTCCACCGACCCCACGCCCTACCGCCGCACCGAGGCGCGCCTGCAGCTTTCGGTGCGCACCAAGGTGGCGCAGAACCTGCTCACCCAGGGCGACCCGACGCGGCGCGACTCGCTCTGGTTCGGCTACACGCAGCAGTCGTACTGGCAGGTGTTCAGCGGCGACATCTCGCGCCCTTTCCGGACCACCGACCACGAGCCGGAAATGGTGTACGTCTACCCGACCGACGCCAAGCTGCCCTTCGGCTGGCGCTGGCGCTACACGGGCGTCGGACTCTCGCACCAGTCCAACGGCCAGAGCGAGCCGCTCTCGCGCAGCTGGAACCGCGTCTACCTCATGAGCGGCATGGAGCTGGGCAGCCGCTGGCGCGTGCAGGCCAAGCTGTGGAAACGCCTGTCGGAAGACGCCAGCAGCGACGACAACCCCGGCATCAGCGATTTCATGGGCCGGGGCGAGCTCTCGGCGTTCTGGAACGTCAACCCGGACAACACCGTGGGCCTGACGCTGCGCAGCGCGCTCGGCCCGAGCGGGCGCGGCTCGGCGCGGCTCGAATGGCTGCAGACCCTGGGCACGGGCCTGGGCGGCGGCAAGAGCAATCTGCGCCTGCACACGCAGCTGTTCTCGGGGTACGGCGACAGTCTGATCGACTACAACCGCAAGCGCACGGTGTTCAGCGTCGGCCTGAGCCTGGTCGACTTCTAGGCCGGCACCCGGCCACGCCCAAACAATACGTTACGTATTCGCGCTCAAGATCTGCCGCAAGGTGCCGAGGCGCCGCGACAATGCATGCGCACCGACACCGGCATGGCCGCCGGCGCGCCAGCGAAAAAACGGGTGTTCGCCCCGTTCCACCGGCCATTGCCTGCGCCATGCGCCCTCGACAATCCCCAGCAGAGGAGCCCCCGATGGACATGCAATACCAGCTCAAGGCCGGCAGCTACTACCTGTACGACATGCGCGACGCGCCCAGCGCCGTGACGGGCGAGCGCCGCTTCAAGCTCAAGACCGATACCGTGGCCATTGCCTTCGATGCGCACACCGGCGAGGTGCACCAGCACGGCAGCCCGACGCGCATCCAGTCGTGGGCCAACCACCAGCGCCGGCGCCTGCGTGCGGCCGGCGCCCAGGCCGTGGCCAACGACCTGGTCGTCGTCTCCGGCCCGCTGCCGGTGGACGAACTGAACAAATGCCTGTGGATCGCCGGCTACTGCCGGCGCATGTTCAAGCGGCTTTCCACGCTGCCGCACGGCAAGCTGCAGCGCCCGGCCGAAGCGGCGCGCCGCGCCGCCTGAACCGGCCACTTACTCCCCCCCATCTTCCTCGGGCGGCAGCTCGGCCGGCTCGGGGTGCTTGACGATGGTCAGCGGCACCGGGCTCGCATGGGCCAGCGCCTGCGACACCGACCCGAGCAGCGCGCCACTCAGCGCCCCCTGGCCGCGCGCCCCCACGATGGCCATGTCGCTCTGCGTGTTCTCGATCAGGTCGACCAGCGTGTGCGCCGGGTCGCCCATGCCGATTTCCGTTTCGTAGGGCAGTCCGGCCGCGTCCAGCAGGGCCCGCGCGCCCGCCATCAGATGGGCGCCGGCTTCCAGGCTGGCAGCGGCGATGCGGTCCGGGTCGCGCGAGACGACGAGTTCGTACAAGGAGGCGGGCTCCTGCACATTGGCCAGCACAAAGTCGGCACGCAGGCCGGCACGCACCAGCGCGAGCGCGTGGCGCACGGCATCGAGCGAGAGTTCGGAGCCGTCAACGGCAATCAGGATTCTGGGCATGGCAGGTGTTCCTCACAAAGGCATGGGGCCAGTGTAGCGGCCGGGCTCTGGGACAATCGCCGCCATGCTGAAGTTCGAGATCCTCGCCACCGACCCCGCCAGCCACGCCCGGCGCGCCACCCTCACCCTGAACCACGGCGCGGTGCAGACCCCCATGTTCATGCCCGTGGGCACCTACGGCACCGTCAAGGGCGTGATGCCGCAGAGCCTGCACGACATGGGCGCGCAGGTCATCCTCGGCAACACCTTCCACCTGTGGATGCGCCCGGGGCTGGACGTGATGCAGAGTTTCGGCGGCCTGCACGCCTTCGAGCAGTGGCACAAGCCCATACTCACCGACTCGGGGGGCTTCCAGGTCTGGTCGCTCGGCGCCATGCGCAAGATCACCGAGGAGGGCGTGCACTTCGCCTCGCCCGTCAACGGCGACAAGCTGTTCATGTCGCCCGAGGTGAGCATGCAGATCCAGACCACGCTGAACTCCGACATCGTGATGCAGCTCGACGAGTGCACGCCGTATGAAACCAACGGCCACCTGACCACCGAGGCCGAGGCGCGCAAGAGCATGGAGATGAGCCGCCGCTGGGCTGCGAGGTCGAAGGCCGAGTTCGAGCGCCTGGGCAACCCCAATGCGCTGTTCGGCATCGTGCAGGGCGGCATGTACGAGCACCTGCGCCAGGAGTCGCTCGACGCCCTGGTGGAGATGGACTTCCCCGGCTACGCCGTAGGCGGCGTGAGCGTGGGCGAGCCCAAGGACGAGATGCTGCGCATCATGGCGCACACGCCGCACCGCCTGCCGGCGCACAAGCCGCGCTACCTCATGGGCGTGGGCACGCCCGAAGACCTGGTGGAAGGCGTGGCCCAGGGCGTGGACATGTTCGACTGCGTGATGCCCACGCGCAACGCGCGCAACGGCACGCTGTTCACGCGCTACGGCGACCTGAAGATCCGCAACGCGCGCCACAAGGCGGACCACCAGCCGCTGGATACCAGCTGCACCTGCCACGCCTGCGCGGGGGCCGCCGGTGTTGCATGGGATGCGGGCGGGCGCGGCGGCTTCTCGCGCGCCTACCTGCACCACCTGGACCGCTGCGGCGAGATGCTCGGCCCCATGCTGGCCACCATCCACAACCTGCACTACTACCTGAATCTGATGCGCGAGATCCGCGAGGCGCTGGATGTGGGCGCCTTCGGCACCTTCCGCGCCCGCTTCCAGGCCGATCGCGCACGCGGCGTCTAGCGCGGCTCAGGGCACCGGCGGGACGCTGGCCGAGGACGCCGCTGGGGCCGCAGGCCGAACCGGGGGCGCGGTTTCCCTGCGGCGCCGGGGAATATGCTCCTCGTCCAGCAGGGATTCGATGCGCGCGAAGATCTCGTGGCGCGAGAACGGCTTTTTCATGAAATCGTCGGCGCCGATGCGGTTGGCGTAGAACTGCTCGGTGGCGTGCTCGTTGCCGCTGATCACGATCACCGGGATGTGCTGCATTTGCGGCGTCTTGCGGATGTGCCGCAGCGCATTGAAACCGTTCATGCCGGGCAGGATGATGTCGAGGAAGACCAGCTCCGGCGGCTCCTGCGCCATCAAGCTCAGGCCGTGCTCGGCATCCAGCGCTTCGCGCGTCTCGTAGCCGGCCGAACGCAGCACCTTGCGCAGCGCCGCCACCACCGTGGGCGAGTCGTCGATGATCAGCGCCCGCGTGCCCTTGCGCGCATTGACGCGCTGGTGCCGGCGCCGCTCGGCGGGCACGGCCGGCTCGGGCGGCGCGGCCTCCAAAGGGGCGGGTGCGGACGCAGCGCCTGCTGCGGGGCTGCTTGCAGGAGCCTTGCGCTTGGCGCCCCAGAACCGGTCGAAAAATCCCATCGTGCGTGCCTCGTTGGTGGCCCCGGCGGCAGGCCGGGGCGGCGGCAAGTATCCCAGATGGCCGGAACGTCTTCGCCCCGGCCCGGCGTGCTCACGCGGGGGCGACAGGCGGGTCGGCCGAAGCTGCAACGGCCGGTGCGGCGGTGGGCGCCGGTTCGGCGCTGCGCCCCGCGCCGGCGCCACAAGCGTGGCAGAACTTGGCGAAGGCGCTCTTGCGCGTGCTGCAGGCGCCGCAGTGGTCGAACAGGCCGATGCCGCAGTGCGGGCAGAAGTCCGTCTTGCCGTCCTTCAGGTCCACGGGCCGCTCGCAGCCGGGGCAGACGTTCTTGGCCAGGCGCGCCAGGGCGACGTCGTAGCTGAGTTCCTTGCGGCGCTCGCGGTCGGGCAGCTGCTCGGCCAGGCGCTGGCGCTCCAGGTAGCGGCCCAGCGCCAGGATGGCGTAGCGCCCGACCAGCACCGTGACGACGATGCCGACGATGTAGCGCACGTAGCCGCCGTAGCTTGGCAGGTAGGGCACGAGTTCGACGAAGAAGGCGACCAGCGCAAAGAAAATGAAGCCCCAGACGAAGGGCCAGTACGTGCCCTTGCGCTTCTTGGCGAACAGCCAGCCGGCCACGGCCAGCAGCGGCAAGGTGAGCGCCAGGCGGTAGAGGAAGACGCGCAGCTCCAGGCGCTGCGCGGCCTCCCGCATGCGCTCGCGCGCGGCGCCTTCCAGGGCGTCGAGCTGCTTTTGCGTCTGCGCGGCCGCCTGCCGCGCGTCCAGCGCCGCCTGCTGCTGGGCCTGCACGGCGCGCTGGCGGGCCTGCTCGACGCGCTTGAGTTCGTCCAGCGCGCGGGTGCGCAGCATCACCTCCGGGTCCTGCTCGGCACGCTGGGTGACGCTGCGTGTCGCCAGCCAGTTGTTGAAGCTCTCGCGCTGCGCCTGCGTTTCGCTCTGCGCCTTGCTGCGCTGCAACTGGGCCTGGGCAAGCGCGGCGTCGGCCGCCTCGGCCTCGGCACGCAGGCTGCGCAGCTGCTGGCGCGCCCGCTCAGCGGCCGGCCGGTCGAGGAAGTCGTCGAGCTGCAGCGCGCCTTCGACCTTGGGCAGATCGCCAACGACCGTGCTGCCGAGCCCGATGAGGAAATTGGCAAACACCAGCGCCACCACCCATAGGCCCCGGCGGAACCATTTTTCCGACAGACGCAGTGATTTGCCCATGCCCATCCTCCCGTGTGAATACTCGTTTTTTATAGCTTAAAACTATTACCAGCAAAGCGCCAGGCCCCGTTTTTCCTTGAATTTTTTCACGCACTGGCGCAGGATTCCCGTGGATCGGCGCGGTGGGCGCGGGTGTGACAACGCTCACGCGCCTACACACAACTTCACCGAGCGACTACAGACAGTTGACGCCCCTCCTGCACGATGGCAACAACGGTCCACCGACCGCTTCCCAAGGAGAAAATTCATGCAACGCACGCTCATCACCGCCACCGCAGCCGCCACGGTTCTGGCCTTCGCCAGCCTGGCGCCCGCACAGGCCGCCACGCAAGGCACGGTCATTATCCAGTCCGGCCCGACGCTGGAATACCGCAACCTGCCGCCACCGCCGCCGCCGCGCGTGGTGGACCGTCCCGGCGCACGCCGCGGCCATGTCTGGGTGGAGGGGCACTGGGAATGGCGCGGTTCGCGCTATCGCTGGGTCGATGGCTACTGGCTGAAGATGCGCCCTGGCCACTCGTACCGCCAGCCGCACTGGGTGCAGCGCGGCGGTGACTGGCACTTCGAACGCGGCGGATGGGAGAACCGCGACCGCCACATGCGCGGCCGCGACAGCGATGGCGACGGCGTGCGCAACCGCTACGACCGCGACATGGACGGCGACGGCCTGCGCAACGACCGTGACCGCGACCGCGATGGCGACGGCGTGCGCAACCGCCGCGACCGGTACCCGGACAACCCGCGCCGCGATTGAGCGCGCCCCGTCCCGCCAAGGCGCCCCTCGGGGCGCCTTTTTTCGTTCTGACAGGTGCTATTCGTCCGCCAGGAAGACCGTGAGCACCCCAGTGTAGCCGTGCAGGCTGGCGTGTGCGATCTCGCCACCGGCGAAAAATCCCGCCAGCGGCACGTCGCCCAGCGCGTGCTGGACGATGCGCAGTTCGGCGCTGTCGCCGCCAAAATGCGGGCCACCCCGACCCGAACAGCTGACGTACAGCGCGCCGGCGATGCGGCGCGCCTCGGGGCGGTCGGCCGGCGCCAGTTCTTCGCGGATCTCGGCGCAGATGCGTGTCAGGTCGGCGCGCGCCGCCTGCACGTTGCGCTGGCAAAACGCGAGCCGCATGCCCGGCTCGACATGGTCGGCCAGGGCCACGCCGTGGCGCTGGCCGTCCAGGCCGATGATGTGGCGCACGCGCGTCTCGGCGCCGAAATGGCCGGTGCGCCGTGTATCGGCCGTACCGGCCAGGGCGCGCTCGTCGTCCATCAGGCCGGCCAGGGTGGCGCGCACACGCTCTATGGCCTGCTGCGGATCGCCGGCGAGCGACACATCGAGCGTATCGAGCAGGCTTTCAAGCGCCGGCGCGCCGTCGAGCTCCAGCACCAGATTGCCGGCGGCGGCGGTGATGCGCTGCACGCGCCCCACCGGCTGGCAACCCTGGGTGACGCGCGACACCAGCGCCACGCCCGGCCCGAACGCCACCCCCGAGAGGCCGCCCGCGAACACCCCGCCGGCCGCGCCCTGCCCGGCCAGGTTGCCGTTGCCGCCGACGGCGAATTGCACGCTCGCGCCCCGGCTGGCCGACAGGCCGCCGAACAAATAGCCGCTGGCGGTGCGGCCGGCCAGTTCGGCCACCAACTTGGCCACCTCGGGCGTGCCGCCGTCCGCGTGCACCAGGGCGGTGTGCGCGGCAAAACCCCCGGCGCTGCTGCGCGGCAGGGGCGCGACACCGGAAAAGACGCGGTACTGGTCGCAGGGAACGTCGAGCAGCATCAAGGCCAGCGCCGGCTGGTCGAAGTACTCTACGCTGCCGCCGCACACGCCAACGCCCACGGTGCCGCTCCAGTCGGTGATCTCGGGCAGTTCGGCGGCCAGCAGGTCGAGCAGGTCCTGGGCCTGATCGGCGTAGTGGTCGGTGATGTAGAGCAGGCCCAGCGTCGGCGCGGCGGCGTAGCCGGGCAGGCGCATCTGGGCGCGCAACTGCGCCAGGGCCATGAGCGCAGCCACGCGCGCGCGCGGGTGCGTGGCATGGCCGGTGGGAAAGCGTTGCATGGTGGGCCCGCCGGATCGTGCGGGGCGCGCTGCCGGGCGGTGCTTACGCCTTGCGCGCGGGGGCCTTGCGCGCGGCGGTCTTGGCAGCCGCCTTCTTGGCAGCCGCCTTCTTGGCCACCGGTTTCTTGGCCGCCGGCTTCTTGGCGCGGCCCGCGCCCTGGAGATTCTTCACACCCGGCGAGGCCATCTGCCCGGCCATGCCGGTGGCCGTCTTGAAGGCGTCCTTGGCGAGGCCCGTGGCCAGGTTGCGCGTGGTGTCCACGGCGGTCTGGCGCGCGGCGTCCTTCATGGCGGTGGCGGCGATCTGCTGGAACTGCTGGGTCAGCGCACCCCACCACTGCATGGGGTCGATCACGCTGGCCGCACCCTTGGCGGGCGCCGCCTTGCCGGCCTTGGCGCGGGACGTGGGCGCCTTGGCCGGCGCTTCGGCGGCGTCGGCGCCCTCGGGCTCCGCGGCCGGCTTGGCCAGGTCGGCCGCGCGCGCGGCCACCCCGCTGACCATCTGCGCGGCCTGGGCAATGCCCTCCCCCGCCTTGTGCACGCCACCCATCACGGTGTCGGCCGTCTTGAGCTTGAAGGCGTTGGCGACGTCGCCCATGCTGAAGTTCATGCCCTTGAGCGTGGCCAGGGTCATCTTCTGCACCTCCAGCGCCTGGATGGTGGCGGCCAGGGCGCGCGAGTTCTGTTCCAGCCAGAACTGCACCGCCTTGAGCTCCTCGACGCGCTTTTCCAGCTCTTCGACGCTGATGGTCGGCGCCACCCAGTTGGACAACTGGGGCAGTTGCGGGATGTTGCCCGCAGCGCCCTTGGCCAGGTTTTGCAGGAAATCGAAGCCGGGCACGAACTTGCCGAAACCAAAGGGGGTTGAATCGCTCATGGTCGCTTCCGCAGTGGGTGGAGGAATGGGTGCGGACAGCTTACTCCAATGCACCGCCGCCGTGGGCCCGGCGGCGGGGTCCCCGTCAGTGCTGCTTGTGCATGGGCGCGCCATGGCCACCGGCGCCGCCGGGCGGCGTGGCCGACACCGGCAGCTGCAGGTCGAGGCGGCGCTCGGCGCCCTGCGCGTCCTTGAACACCAGGGTGAGCGGCAGTTGCGCGCCCTTGGCGAGCGGCGCCTTCAGATCCATCAGCATGATGTGGTAGCCACCGGGCTTGAGCTCGACGGCCTGGCCGGCCGGCAGATCGAGCGCCGGCAGGGCGCGCATCTTCATCACGCCGCCGTCCATCTTCATCTCGTGCACCTCGGCGTGGCCGGCGGCCGGCGTTTCGGCGCGCAGCAGTTGCAGGGGTTCCTGGGCCGTGATGCGCATGAAGGCGCCGGAGGCGCTCTGCCCCTGCACGCTGGCGCGCGCCCAGGCGCCTTCAACGGCGGCCGGGGCAGCCCCCTGGGCGTGGGCGTTGCCGGCGATCAGCGCGGCGGCCAGCAGGAAAGGCGTGGTGAAACGTGGGAAGGTCATGGTGGGCTCCTGTGAAATAGGGGGGGATTCAATGCGCATGGCCGCCGGCGGCGGGCATCAGTTCCAGCGCGGCGGCGGGGGACTTGAGGTCGTGCAGTTTCTGGCCCGCCGCAGGCACCTCGCTCCAGTCGATGCGGCCCTGGGCGCAGATTTGCTCGACCGGCCAATACAGGGTGCCGGCCTCGCCCGGCAGGCGCGCCTGAAGGACGAATTCGTCGTAGAAGTCGCCCGGCAACGCGTCGGCCGGCGTCTTGGCGCTCCAGCGGATGCGGCGCACGTCCTCGGTGACCGGCTTGCCGTGGTCACTGCGTGGCACGGCCAGTGGCGCGCGCTCGATGGTGAGCGTCCAGCCCGGCTTGGGCATGGGCTTGGCGTTCTCCACGCCGTCCGGCACGGTGACCACGATCTCGCGCGTGGGCGACGGGCCGCAGCCGTGTCCGACGCGCAAGGTCGCCTTGTAGCTGCTGCCCGCGTTGGCCACCTGGTACTCCAGCGTGACATGCGCATTCGCAAAGGAAGATAAGCCGCCAGCGCTTGCCAGCAAAGCGACGTTAGCTATTGCTTTGATAGTTTTCATGCGAGTTTTCTCTCGGGTGTGTCGGGGCTTGGGCGAGGCCGCCGGGCGGCTCTTGCGCCCTCGGCAACGCACGCGCGCACACTCCTAAAATCGGATCAAACAGGCCGCCAGCGCTTATCTGTACTCAGTAAGCAGCTATTGGAACGATAGCGATTTCAGGCGTATTGCGGGGGCCCGCGTGCGGGCAGGGGCGCCGCAGTGCGCGCGGCAATGTGCGCGGCGGCCAGTGGCTCGAGCGCGTGCGCGAGCGGCTGCGCCAGCGGCAGCGCGTGCGCGCAAGGGGGCGGCGCGGCGCCGCCGGAATGCACGCACAGCGGGCAATCGAGCGTGTGGCCGCTGGCAGTCTGGGCGCCGTCGTCGCCGCCACCACCGATGACCACCTTGACATCGCCGCTGGCCGAGCAGACCAGTTGCACCGACTGCGGGTGCACGAAGGGCGAGGCGATGGCCGCGCCCATCGACAAGGCAAACCACGCCAGCACGAAGCAGGCGAACCGGCGCAGGCGGCTTGGGGTTTGCATGGGCCCATTGTAGGGGCCGAGGGGATTCGGCCGAAGCCTACGCCTGGGCCAGCAAGGCCTGCAGCCCGCTGGCGCGCTGGGTGCGCCGCTGCACCGCCTGCGCCAGCAGCCCGCTGCGCGGCGCCACCAGCGTGAACGCGGCGCGCGCCCGGGTGATGCCGGTGTAGGCCAATTCGCGCGTCAGCAGCACGCCGGACTGGGGCGGCAGCACCAGCGCGGTGTGCTCGAACTCCGAACCCTGGGATTTGTGCACCGTCATGGCAAACGCCGTCTCGACGTGCGCCAGGCGCGCCACGCTGACCGAGCGCAGGCCCGCGCCGTCGGCGAAGAACACGCGCAGCCCGGCGCCGTCCGCCGCCGGCAGCGCCAGGCCTACGTCGCCGTTGAAGACGCCCACCTCGGCGTCGTTGTGCGTCACCATCACCGGGCGCCCGGCGTACCACGCGCCCTGGCCGCCCAGCCAGCCCGCTTCGCGCGCTGCGCGCTCGACGGCAAGCGTGAGCCCCTCGGCGCCCCAGGCGCCGTCCCGCACCGCGCACAGCAGGCGAAAGCGGTCGAACGCCGCCAGCACGCGGCGCGCCCAGTCGGCGTGGGCGTCGCCCCCGGCCGGCCGGTCGGGCAGCAGGCGCAGGTAGTCGCGGTAGCTGGCCGCCGGCCCGTCGGCCAACGCCAAAGCGACGGCGGCGCCGGGCCCCACGCCTTCGAGGGCGCGCAGCGCGCCCGTGGCGTCGCCGTGCAGAACCGCCTGGGCGCGCTCGCCGGCACCCGCATGCACCGCCAGCGCCAGCTGGCCAATGGCGCCGGCGAAGCGCCGGCTCTCGCGCAGCACCACGGTGTGCGGCGCCAGCAGCGGCGCCGGCCCCGCACCGGGTGGCGCGCAGAGCGCCGGCGGGATGTCGATTCCGGCGGCTGCCTGGGCGTAGCGCACCGTCTCGGGGTCGTAGTGCCCCCGCTCGGCGCCCTGGCACAGGTCGCCGAGCACGGCGCCCGCCTCGACCGAGGCGAGCTGGTCCTTGTCGCCCAGCAGCACCAGGCGCGCGCCGGGCGGCAGCGCGTCGAGCAGCGCAGCCATCATCTCCAGGTGCACCATGGACGCTTCGTCGACGATGAGCACGTCCACGTCGAGCGGCGCCGCCGCGTGGTGGCGCAGGCGCCGCGTGCCGGGGCGCGCCCCCAGCAGGCCGTGCAGGGTGCGCGCCGGGCCGATGCGCGCGGCGAACGCGGCCAGGTCCAGCTCCCCGCCGCAGCGCGGCTGCAGGTCGGCCAGGGCCGCCTCCAGCGATTGGCGCAGCCGGGCCGCCGCCTTGCCCGTGGGCGCGGCCAGCGCCACGCGCAGCTGCTGCGGCGCAGCGTCCACCGCCAGCAGGGCGGCGAGCAGGCGCGCGGCGGTGTAGGTCTTGCCGGTGCCCGGGCCCCCGGTGACGATGGCCAGGCGCGCGCGCAGGGCCACGGCGCAGGCGAGCTTCTGCCAGTCGCAGATGCCGGGCGGCGCGGGGTCGAACAAACGGTCCAGCCAATGCCGGGCCAGGGTTTCGTCCAGCGCCACGGGCGCAGCCGCGCGCAGGCGCAGCTGCTGCGCCACCTGCTGCTCCAGCAGCCAATAGCGGCGCAGGTACAGGAGCGGCGCCTCCGCCGGGCCGCCCAGCACTAGCGGCGCGGCATCGCCCGGTGCCGCACCGCCGGGTGCCGCACCGCCGGGTGCCGCACCGGCCTGCTGCACGCACCGGCTTGCGCCGAGCGCGCGGCGCCAGGCCGCCGTGTCCCGCGGCATGCCCTGCAGGAGCGTGCCCAGCGCCTCCTGCCCGTCCGCCGGCCAGCCGGGCAGCGCCAGCGGCCGGGCGCCGAGCAGCGCCAGCGGCAGACAGCTGTGGCCATGGCCTTCGAGCTGCGCCAGCAGCGCCGTCGCGACAAGCACCTCGGGCGCCGCCTCGGGGTCGCGCCGGGCGACGAATTGCGCCAGCGCCCAGTCGAGCTGGCGCAGCCAGCCAGCGTCCGCCAGGCGGCGCAGGTCTGAGAGCGCGGCGGTGGCGGCATCCGTCATGCGCGGCCCCCCGTGCCGGCCGGTGCGCCGAGCAGCGCGTCGAGCGCGTCGAGCAGCGCCAGGGGCGGCGCGAGCTGCGCCACGCCACCGGCCGGCCCGTCGATGCCGCGCAGGAAGAAGAACAAGGCGCCACCCAGGTGTTCGCGCGCGCTGTAGCGGCTGCCCAGGCGCGCGCGCAGCAGCCGGTGCAGCGCCAGCAGGTAGAGCGCCGCCTGCACGTCGTAGCGGTGCTCGGCGAGTGCGCCGGCCAGCGCGGGGGCGGCGTAGGCCTCGGCGTCCGGTCCGAGCCAGTTGGACTTGTAGTCGAGCACCCAGTAGCGCCCGCCGTGCTCGAACACCAGGTCGGCGAAACCCATCAGCATGCCGTGCAGGGCGCGCTCGGGCAGCGCCGGTCGCGCCAGGCCTGGCAGCAGGTGTTCGCGGCACAGGGCGTCGATGGTGGGCGCGTGCAGGCGCTCGGCGGGCAGCCAGAATTCCATTTCGGGCAAACGCGTGGCAAGCGCCGACAGCGGCACCCCGAGCGGCGGCAAGGGCGCGGCCAGCACGGCCGCGAGCCAGTCGAGCGCGTCCTGCGCCGCGGTGCCGAAGGCCGAGCGCTCGCAGCGCCGGCGCAGGCGTTCGGCCACGGCGCCCTCCGGCGCCAGCACGAAGCCCTCGCCCGCGAGCCATTCCAGCTGCGCGTGCAGGAAGTTGCCGGCCAGCGTGCCGCGCGGGAAGCGGTGCCAGGGCGCGGGCGGCACGGGAAACAGCTCGGCCGTGCGCCCGGCCGCGCCCGCTGGCAGCGGCACGCCCTGCACGGCGGGCAGCGCGAGCGGCAGTTCGTCGTCGGCCGGTTGCGTGCGCTGGGTGGGCAGCAGGGGCAGGTCCGCACCCGCGGCCGGCAGGCCGCGCACCAGTTGCGAAAAGCTGGCGATGCCCCATTGCCGATCGAACTGCGCCGCGTAGCCGGGGCTGGGCAGCAGGGGGCCGGCCTCGCCACGGGCGGCGAACGGCGTGCGCGCCGGAGCGTCCTCTGCCAGCGCTTCCAGGCGGATGCCGGGCTGGCCGGCTGCCAAGTCCTGCAGCGCGGCGAGCCATTCTTCGGGCCGGCGCGGCCGGCTGCCGGCCAGCAGGCTGCCGGCGGCGCTGCGGTGGGTGTTGGCCGTGCCAGACTTGCCTTCGGCGATGGCACCAAAGCCCAGCCACAGGGCGTGGCGCGCGCGCGTGAGGGCGACATAGAACAAGCGCAGGTCTTCGCGCAGGCGCTCGCGCTCCGCCTGTTCCCAGTGGCGGCTTTCGGGCGCAAGGTGGACGGCGCGCTCCCCGGTTGCGTCCGACAGCGCCAGCACGGGGTTGCGCTGCTGGCGCCGGGTGGGCCGCGCCGCGCAGGCAAAGGGCAGGCAGACGACGGGGTACTCCAGGCCCTTGCTCTTGTGGATGGTGACGATCTGCAGCAGATCGGCGTCGCTCTCCAGGCGCACGACCTGCTCTTCCGTGCCGCCGTCCTGGCGCAGCCGGTCGGCCAGCCAGCGCAGCAGCGCCTGCTCACCCACCAGCGTGCTGCTGGCGGTCTGCAGCAGCTCGGCCAGGTGGAGGAAGTTCGTCAGGCGCCGCTCGCCGCCCGCCTCGCGCAGCCAGCGCGCCGGCAGGCCCAGTTCGTGCAGGGTCTGGCGCAGCATGGGCAGCACGCCCTGGGCGCGCCACAGCGCGTGCAGCGCCTGCAGTTGCGCGCTGCGCGCCTCGAGCGCGGCGTCGTCGTGCGCCAGGCGTTCGAGCTCGGCCAGTGGCAGGTCGAGCGTGGCCGTGGCGAACGCCGCGCGCAGGCGGCGCGCATTGCGCGGCTCGGCCACGGCCTGGAGCCACCAGAAGAGGTCGCGCGCCTCGGGCCGGCGGAAGACCGAATCCCGGTCCGACAGGTAGACCGATGCCAACCCCCGCTGGCGCAGCGCGCGCTGCATGGCCTGCGCTTCGGTGTGGCTGCGCACCAGCACGGCGATGTCCGCCGGGCGCAGGCGCTGCAGCGGCGCGCCCGCGCGTGCGAACCCGGCCGCAGGGTCGTTCAGCCAGGCGACGATCTGCTCGGCGCAATGCGCTGCCAGGCGCGCGCGCTGCAGTGGCGCACCGGCCGGCTGCAGGGCATGCGCGAGCGTCATGGGGGCGAGTTCGCCGTCCTGCGTCACCAGGCGTTCGGGGCGGCCCTGCGCGGCGACCGGGACGAAGGGCAGCGGGTCGGCCTCGGGCACGGCGCCGTCGTCCGGCGGCGCCCGAAAGCCGAACGCGCCCGCGCCCGGGCGCGCCTCGGCCCGCGCGAACCAGTGGTTGACCACTTCCACCAGCGCCTGCGTGGAGCGGTGGTTGGTGCCCAGCATGGCGTGCCGGCCGCGCGTGGCGCGCCGCGCGGCCAGGTAGCAATAGATGTCGGCACCGCGAAACGCATAGATCGCCTGCTTGGGGTCGCCGATGAGCAGCAGCGCGCTCGCCGGGTCGTCGGCCTCGGGCCGGTACAGGCGCTCGAAGATGCGGTACTGCAACGGCGACGTATCCTGGAACTCATCGATCAATGCCACCGGATGCTGGGCCAGGATGCGCGCGCGCAGCGCCGCCCCGCGCGGCCCGGCGAGTGCGCGGTCGAGCCGCAGCAGCATGTCGTGGAAGCCGAAGCTGCCGGCTTGCCGCTTGAGCTCGGCCAGGCGCGCGGTGGTGCGGGCCTGGGCATGGGCGCGCAGCGCGGTCGCCGGAGTGGGCAGCGCCTGTTGCGCCGCCAGCAGCGCGCCGATGGCGGCAAAGCCCGGCGGCAGCGTGCAGGGTGGCGCGCCGGGCTGGCGCAGCGCCTGCAGGCCGTCGGGGCAGAGGCGCTCGGTCGCGGTGTCGGTGAGCACCAGGGGCTCGGCGCCGTCGGCACCGGCCCAGGCAGCGATCTGGCGCAGCCATTTGGGCGCCGTGCGCAGCTTGGGCGTGTCCCATTCGGCCTTGCGCGCCGCGATCTCTTCGTCCACCCAGGCGGCCAGCGCTTCGGCGCGCTCGGCCCAGCCGGCCTTGAGGCCAGCCAGTGCCTGCGCGAAGCGCGCGTCGGCCTCGTCCAGGCAGTCGGCGATGCCGCCGGCCCCGGCGCCATCCGCCGGCTCCAGGCGTTCCAGCGCACGCAGGTCCTCGGTCAAGGCCGCGACGTCGGGCCAGACGGCCAGCACGCGCTCGAGCAGTTCGGGCGCGAGCGGGTACACCTGCTGGCGCCAGTAGTCGCGCGCCGCCTGGCCGCGCAGCGTGGCTTCGTCGGCGTCGAGCGACTCGTCGAACAGCGAGCCGCTGTCGAACGCGTGCTCGCGCAGCATGCGCTGGCACCAGGCGTCGATGGTCTGCACGGCGGCATCGTCCATGGCTTCGGCGGCGCTGGCCAGGCGCCAGGCGGCCTGCTCGCGCGCCGGTCCGGGCGCGTAGGCGCCGCAGAGCGCGGCCAGGTAGGTGTCGTCCGGCCGGGGCGCGGCCTCGCCGCGCAGCACGCGCGCCGCCTCGGCCAGGCGCGCGCGGATGCGGTCGGTGAGTTCGCGCGTCGCCGCGCGGGTGAAGGTCATCACCAGGATGTCGGGCGGCGCCAGGGGCCGCCCGAAACCGGCTTTGCCGCCGTGGCCGAGGACCAGGCGCAGGTACAGCGCGGCGATGGTCCAGGTTTTGCCGGTGCCGGCGCTGGCCTCGATCAGCCGGCTGCCGCGCAGGGGCAGTTGCAGCGGGTCGAGCCGTGCGGCGCCCGCGGTGGCGGGGGCGCTCATGGCGGCGCTCCGGTGGTGCCGGCGGCGTAGGGCGTGATCTGGAGCGCGTTAGCGACCCAGTCGGCGAGCGGGGCGTGCACCTGCCGCGCCAGGTTTTCAAGGAGGCCGTCGGCGCTGAGCGCTTCGAAATCGGGGTAGAAGCGCTGCCACGCGGGGTCTTCCACCTCGCCGCGCGTGCCTTGCGAGGGCCCGGCGCCCTCGTAGGCGAGCTGCGCCGCGCCCTCCCGCGCCTGGGCCAGCGCCGTCTTGAGCGGCAGCGGCAGCGGCGCGGCGGCCAGCGCCTGCGTGCGCCACAGGGCGAGCAGCTGCCCCAGGGCCTGCCGCGCCGGCGCCTCCTCCATGGGGGCCCAGCGCAGCAGCGCGTCGCCGGCCACCAGCACGCCGTGCACCGGCGTGCCGCTGGCGGCCGCGGCGAGCGCGCGCAGCCACGCGGGCAACAGCTTTTCCGGCCGGGCCTGGGGCTGGGTCTTCGTCCCCTTGCCGAGGACGCGCGAGGCCGTGCGCGTCAGCAGGGCCAGTTCGCCGTCGGCCGAGCGCCGCAGGGGCTCGAGCCAGTCGTGCAACACCACAGTAGCTGGATTTTTTAGGTCAAATTGGCCTCCAGCGCTTATCCCATGAGCGTTAGTAGCTATCAATTCATTAGCGTCATCCAGCATCCAGGCGAGGCGCAGGCGCGGCGCAGGCGTGCCCCAGTGCGCGCATTCCTGCCGCCAGGCCAGCGCCATGGGCAGCCACTCGTCGAACAGCGCATGCTCGGCGCGCGCGCCCAGCCCCGCCATGGGCAGGCGGCCGGCGCGCCGCAAGGCGGCCAGGGCCTCGGCCAGCTGGTCCTCCAGCGCGGCAGGATCGCCCCCTGCGGCGCGCGCGTCGAGCCCGTCCAGCACGGCTTCGGCCATCTGGTGCTTCTCCAGGCCCGCGACGCCGAAGCTCTCGTCGTCCGGAACCGCGTCTTCCAGCGGCTCGAACACCACCGCCAGGCGCTCGCGCAGAAACTCCCGCGCCGGGTGGCGCAGGAAACCGCCGAGCCGATCCAGGGTCAGGCTGCGCGGCGCGGCGCCCTCTGCGGCGGGCACCGCTTCCTGCGCCCCGGCCGCCGGGACGGGGGTTTCGTGCACGGCGCGCCATTCGCGCGCATAGGTGAACCAGCGCTGGTCGCCCGCTTGCACGGCGCCGGTGAAATACCGGCGGCTGAAGGCTTGCAGCGGGTGTTCGGTGGTGCGCGCGTCCAGCGCCTCCTGGCCCCATCCGGCCGCCAGGTAGTCGCGCAACTGCGACACCAGCACCGAAGGCGGTTGGACGCTGTTGTCGCGCACGCTGCGGCCCGTCCAGCTCACCAGGAGGACGCGGCGCGCCGAGAGCAGCGCTTCGAGCATCAGCTGGCGGTCATCGCCCTGGCGCGAGCGGTCGCCCGGCCGGGCCATGCCGGGCAGCGCCATCAGGTCGAAATCGCTGCGCGGGCTGCGGCGCGGGTAGTCGCCGTCGTTCATGCCGAGCAGGCAGACCACTTCGAAGGGGATCGCGCGCAGCGGCAGCAGCGTGCAGAAGGTGACGCCGCCGGCCCGAAAGCGCTGCGCCAGCTGCGGTTCGTCGAGCGCCTGCAGCCACGCGGCGCGGGCGATTTCCAGTGGCACGGGCTGCGCGAACGCGGCCGCCTCGCAGGACGTGAGCCATTGGTCGAGCGCGGCGTCGAGCGCTTCGAGCGCCTTGCGGTCGGCATCGTCCACCGGGCGGGCGAAGTCGGCCATGAGGGCGCGCAGGCGCTCGGCCCAGACCGCCGGCTCGGCGGGCGCGGAGGCCTCACCGAGCCAGCGCTGCAGGCGCGCCACCAAGGCCGCCAGCGCGCCGGCGAGTTCGGCCGCGAGCCCGCCGACCTCGTCCCAGGCCTCGATGCCATCGAAGCTCCCCGCGCCCGCTGCGTACCCGAGCAGCATGCGTTCCAGCCCCCAGAGGGCGGTGTTCTGTGCCCCGCAGGCCCCGAGGCCCAGGCCGATGCGCTGCTCCGCATCCAGCCCCCAGCGGATGCCCGCACCCGCCATCCACGCGGTGAGCTGTGCCACTTCGTCCTCGCCCAGGCCGAAACGCGCCGCGACGGCCGGCACGCCCAGCAGGTCGCGCAGCTCGCTCCAGGCGATGCGCTGCACCGGCGCGCGCAGCAGCCAGTCGACGGCGCCCACCAGGGGGTGGCTGGCACCGGCGCTCAGGTCCGCAATGCCCCAGGGGATGTAGCGCGCATCGCCGCTGGGCACCTGGCCGAACACGGCGCGCACGGCGGGGGCGAACAGGGCGATGTCGGGCACCATGACGACGATGTCGCGCGGTACCAGCGGCGCACCCCCCGGCGGGTGCGCCAGCAGGTCGAGCAACTGGTCGTGCAGCACCTCGACCTCGCGCAGGGCGCTGTGCGCGCTGTGAAAGACGATCGAACGATCGGTGGGCTCCAGCGCGCGGCGCGGGTGTTCGGCCAGGGGCACGAGGTCGCGGATGCGGTGCTGCACCTGCGCCAGCAGCGGCGTGCGCGCGTCCTCTTCGGCGGTGTCGAAGAAGTCCACCCGGGGCAGGGCCAGGCGCTCCTGCGCAGTGGCCGTCTCGTCGAATGCATCGAGCTGGCGCACGAAGTCGCGCCCCTGGCGCCCCCACGCGGCCAGCAGCGGGTGGGCGTGCGCGTGCAGGCTCTCGATCGGCAGGCGTGCCAGGTCGGTGCCGCCGCGCAGCGGGTGGCGGCGCCGCCCGGCGGCCAGCAGTTCGCGCCCGTCAATGGCATCGGCCCAGTGGTAGCGGCAGGGGTTGGGCACGGCCAGCAGCACCTGGGCGTGGCGCGCCACTGCGCTGACCCATTCCAGCAGCGGCAGCGGCATGTGCGTCATGCCGAAAAGCACCACCCGGCGCGGCAGCGCCGCCGCGGGCGACTGGCTGCCGCGCAGCGCGGCCAGGGCGCGCTCATGGATGTGCGGGCGGATGGCGTCCCGCGCCGGGGCGTCCAGCCGGGCCAGCACCGCGCGCCACAGCCGGGCCTGCCAGCGCTGGTCGGACGGCAGGTCGACAGCGGCTCCCGAGGCGCTGCGCACCTGCTCGCGTCCCTCTGCCCATTCGGCCAGCCAGTCGCCCCGGTACACCTGGTACTGGTCGAACAGGTCGGCCAGGCGCTCGGCCAGTTGCCACGCACGGTCGGGTTCGCCGCCTTGCAGGAAGCCGGCCACTGGTTCGTAGCCGGGTTCGCTGCGGAGCTCCGGCAGCAATTCGAGCAGACGCCAGACCAGCGCCGACTTGTCCACCGCCGAACGCGGCGGGACCTGCTCCGCTCCCAGAACCTGGCGGTAGCTGCGCCACAGGTAGCGCGCCGGCAGCTCGACCTGGACCGCCGCACAGGCACCAACGCGCTCTGCCAGGGCCATCTTGAACCACTCCGCCACGCCGTTGCTTTGCACCAGTACGGTTTCGGGCTCCAGCGGTCCCAGCGGGCGGCGCGCCATGAAGTCCACCACCGCGTCGGTGAGCCATTCGGTTCGGTTGCCGTGCAGGGCCACCAGGCCGGGGGACAAAGGGGCGTCGGGCATACAGCGCCCATTCTGGCCGATCGCAGGCGCCGCTCTCGGCACGGGCAAGGAGCGCGCTGGCAAAGCAGCCGTAAGCCGCCTCAATCGCGCGGCTCGGCGGCACGCGGCAGGTGCCAGCCGAAACGCAAGGACAGGTAGCGCAGCGCGATGCAGGTGGCCAGGGCGACCCAGGTTCTGGCGCTGGACATCCAGCCAAATTGCGCACCCCCCACCTCAATGGCGGCGCCCACCAGCGCGGCAAGGGCATAGATCTCACGCTCGAGGATGACCGGCACCCGGTTGAGCAGGATGTCGCGGATCATGCCGCCGCCGACCGCCGTCACCAGGCCCAGCAGCACCGCCACCTCGGCGTTGTGGTCATACAGCAGGGCTTTCTGCGCGCCGGTGACGGCGAAGAGTCCGAGCCCTACCGTGTCGAACAGGATCACCGGATGTGCAAGCCGCACCACCCAGGCGCCGGCGCCCATGGTCATCAGGGCCGCTCCCAAGGCGACCGCAAGATAGCGCCAGTCGGCAAGCCCGGCGGGTGGAACGGCGCCAATGCACAAATCCCGCAGCACGCCGCCACCGCACGCGACGGCAAAGGCGATGACGATGACACCGAACCAGTCGAGGCCCCGGTCCCGTGCGGCCACGGCTCCGCTGATGGCGAAAGCGAACGTGCCGGCCAGATCGAGGAAGCTGAACAGGGTGCGGTCGTTCAGGCCCGCCAGGGCCAGTTCATGGACGCTCATGGGTGTCGGTTTCAAAATGCTCGCCGAGCTGCCGAGCATAGCCACCATCGGCGACCGGAAACAGTGCGCCTTCCAGCAGGCTGCAGACAAAGAGCGCCGTCCGACGCCAGAAAACGAAAACGCCCACTAAGAAGTGGGCGTTCAATCTGCGAACGAGCGCAGGATATTTGGTTGCGCGAGAAGCTTTGGGTTATGAGGCGGCAAACCATGCGTGTTGGTCGTCTGGTTTCAATCGGGTCCCCACGTCGTCTACCCTCTGTACAAGCCCCCAAGCCGTGTGACATACAACACGTCTTAGATCACTTGAGCATCAGTCCTTGTCACAGCGCCGTCACGATCGGATCTGATCAACAGCCTTCTCTGCGACCTTTGGGCAACAGTCGCCGGATATATTTTGATCCGACGCGTGTGCACGTAGCAGCGTCAATTCCTGAATGCACCTGCCGCAGCAGAGGCGTGCTGCGCAACTCGTTCGTCCTACCTGACCCACGCGGAAACAGGAGCCGATTGATGTGCACAGCAAACGCGCCAAGTTCGCAGTTAGGCCTGAGGCAGCCCGTCTTCCTCAAGCTCTAGAATCGTAAATGCGAACAAAGCGCTCGAAATCTGCATAGCCCGTTAACGCCAGGCGCAACCGGATGCTCTGAGCCGCATCGACGGGCACGCTGACTTGTCGTCAAACCCTGTCTTCCGACTGCCTTCTTCGAAACGCGACAAGAAAATGATGCTTTTCGGGGGCGGTCCGTCACACCTTTGCTTAGATAGTCGTTGGCATGAAAGCCAACTCTGCAGATCCAGCGCTCACCCCTCAGGGTGCCGCGCTCCTGGCTGCAGTAGGAGTTCCTCCCTCCCTTGCTGGTGCACGAGCTGCAGTCGACACGATCAAGGCGTGCCTAAGGGCTGCGAATCTGAAATGGCCCGACGCGCCGGTCAATGGGTGGCTGAGTGTCGCGGAGCATCTTGGAAGGACCTTGCGGGAAGCGGCTGCCAGAGATGAGAATGTGGCGGTAAGGCTGTCGCGAGACCCCTCTGACAACTGCCTGCTTCTACTGTCCGTCCTCAAGTGGGAGCCGCCGCTCACACGAGATGGTGCCGAGTTTGACCTTTCCGCCATCTTGGGGCGGGCCATGGCCAAATGCGCCGAGCTAGGCACGGCTGCATCCGTGGACTTGATCAATGGAGCGCATACCTTGCGCCGCGCAAGTCGCTCCAAGGGGCGACGCAGTCACGATTGGGAACAGCTCCTCGCCATTGATTTCTGTTCCACCGATGCACTCACCAGAATTCGGCAGAGCTTGGAGCCAAGGAGCCCATGCCAGTCGCTGGTTACGCAATTGATCGAAGTCGCAAACGCGTCGATCCACGGGCCTCTACCGCCTCAAGCAAGCGTGCCACGGAACAGCGCATTCACCGGTGCCCAGACTGAAATCGGCTCAGCCCATCAAGCGCCAAAGAGACTCACTGAAAACGACGAGATAGAGGGCGAACAAAAGACGCTGCAGACAGCTGAGGTCTCTGGCCAGGATGATGACGATGCCAGATCCCATGCCCCGAACATCAGCAGCCGAATCGCTGCTGCGGACTACTCGAGCTTTGCAGAAAAGCTCGGGCTCTTCCATCGTGATCAGCTTCTCCCAGAAGATCTGAGCCTCGTTACCCGCCAGCTTGCTGCGCTGTTGCGTGGCCCAGATCGTATTCGAGCCGGCTATGCCCTGCTGGCCTTGGTCAGCCTCATCACTGGGTGCACGGACGAGATCGCGCTGAACCTGCGCTTCGCCCCCAAGGACACCATCTGGCTCGACCTGGACCGAAAAGCTTGGGCGTGGGACTTTGGCGCATACCGTGGACACGATGGTCTGCCAGAAACTGAATTCGAAGCCATCTACTGCCCTCTTCCTGTCCTCGTGCTTCACAAGCTGAAAGAACTGCGGGTGCTCGCCGCAAGTCCTGCAGAAACCCTGGGGGAACTGGTCATCGCCAATCAGCGCACCACCTTCGACTTGGACGCGTTCCGGAGATTTCTGCGCGCTTGTGGAGACACTGCGCACCCAGCACACCGAGGCCGCTTTGCGCGTTCACTGACGAGCGTGGTCTTGGAGCACACGGGATCGGACATGACAGCAGCCATGGTCACCGGCCGGTTCCACGCCACAGCACCAGCGGCGCTTTACTACTTCGGGCCAACCATGGCGCTGATAGAGGATCGCCTCAGTTCCGTCTACCAATGGCTCGGCCTTGGAGACGCTGCGCAATCTCCTTGCGGATCGCTCCGGCAGGGATGCAGCAAAGTGCTTGAAGACCAGGAATGCACCACTGGCTGGGGCTCTCTTGTGGCGGCTATCGACAAAGCAAGGATGGATGCACTTGGAGCGCCAATCAATGAAGTCTTGCCGCATGCCAATGAGTGGATGAGGCTGCTCGCGCTCGGATTCGTAGTACAGACTGCCCATCGAGGCATGCGCCTGGATCGACTCACGTTTGGCGCGCTTTACACCTCCCACGCCATGGGGACGGTCCATGACAAGGACGACACACTTGGCGAGCGCGCCCAGCCTCGTCTCATCCCCTGGACAGAATCAGTGCAGGGTCTTCTTTCCTCGGCGCTTGAATCTCACGAACGTGTTCAACAAAGTGGAGGCATATCTGCCATTGATGCTGAAAGCCCTGTCTTTGTTCAGTGGGCAGACTTCAATGAAAAGCCCACTGCAATCCGAACTGCAGACCTTGCACCGATTGCGGCAAAGTACTTTCAAAGCGAAGTCAATTTTGGGCGCAGCCAATGGGTCACGAGCCTGGATCGGCACGGAGTCGATCGTTGGCTGATCCGAACTTTGACAGGGCATACGCGTGACGTGTCCCGAACCTCCGGCGCATATCTGGATATCCCACCTGTAACGGCGGCAGATCGACTGCGTGCGGCAATGGAAAGCACCGGCCGCAAGGTTTTTGGCTCAAGCCAAGTGTGCACAGCCAACACTCGCTGGACACCCACCAGACTATCGCCAGAGAAAACTGACGCCCTGCCAGCACAGCCTGGCACCAAGGTTCCTGATCCGCGCACCCTCCTGCCGCCCATCACTGCCCGGTGCCTGATGGGTTGGTCGATGACCATCCGAATGCGCGCGTCATTGATCGAAGGAACGATCGATGCATCTGCACCGGTCCTCGCCCTGCTGCACCTTCTCTTCATTGATCTGGTCGTGGACCCTGACTATGCCCTGGACGCGGTTCTTTCTTCTGACCGCTCCACATACTTCAGATGCTTTGGTCATCGTCATGGACTGCTGTGGAAGCGACCGCACTTGATTGAGCCTACCTGGTTACCGGTCGAACACTCCACATGGCGCTTGCTTGAGAAAGCGCAACCTGCATGTATCCCCCGCACGCACTTGGTCCGCGATGTGTGCTCAGCTGCTGCAGAGACCTTGAGCTGCGCAACCTGGCCAGAGTCTGTTGCGGATCGCTGGGCCAACCTCAACGCGTGTGCCCAAAACTTTCGGCGTCTGTCATTGCCACCATCGCTCTGCGCTGTGAGTGCCATTGAGGTTCCAGCTCCCACCCTTTCCTTGCACTCGCTCGCGAGACTGGCCGGTCAGCCCTCGGATCGCCAGCTACCATCAGCTTACACACCCAGAATTACGCAGCAAAGAAGTTCAGCTCGCGATGAAAGTCTGGACTCGATCGCCAGAGCCCTGAACAAGTATGCAAACCAAACGCAGAGGCTGGGTGAGCGCCGCAAACGCGCCATTGAGTGCAGGCGTGAAATCGCGGACGCACCAGTCAAATGGACTCCATTTGCACGCTTCCTTCGCGCCTGGGTCGTCGATGAATTGAACCGTGCTCGGGACAACGCACCGGGCAGGTACCAACTATCGTCGCTGGCGACGTATTTCTCCACGCTGACCCTTGCACGAGGCAAGGTCTCCATGTTCGGGGACCCCGACGAGTGGACAGAAGACGAGTGGATTGACTTCATCGAGAGGACCGGCCAATTGGCAGCACCGTCAGCGAGCGAAGACACGTCGGGGGTCAGCGAGCGCGTACGTCACGCAGTCATGGCGCTGGTACGCAGCCTGCGCCGCCGGCATCTGTTTGTCCCGCAATGCGTGTTCGAGCGGCTGCGAGAGCAAGCTCCTCAGATTGCTGGAAGCTCCAGCTCGGCAGTTTTGGTCACGCATGATGACCTGACACGCGCTGCACAACTCGCACAAGCGTGGTTGTCTGAAGCCCCAGCGGATGCCCTTTTAGTTCAACTCAGGGCAACAATCAGCCACGAATTCCCTTCTCGCGCTGGGGACCTTTCAAGTCTTGCTTGGGAATGTCTTACCGAGAGTAATGGACTGGTGATTCGCCGCCAAGGCTATAACTCGCACAAAACGGAAAATGCCCTCCGGATACATCGCTTGTCAGCGAGGTGTGCCAACGCCGTTCGCGCTTTGCGCGACCAGCTCGCTCAGTACTCTCCAGCACGCGATCTGTTGCTACGCCTCGACGGTTCCGATGCGGCTGGCCTGCGCGACGCACAACTCGCCGAGCTCTGGGCAACAGCGCTCAAGGGAGTCACTGGTGACAGAAAAGCCCGCCCGCACAGTGTCCGAGCAGCAGCACTTCAGGAGATCGTCTGGCCCGACTGGCAAGCCCGTGCAGCAGCGTGGTTGTCGACGACTGTCGGCCCTCAAGGCGTGGGCGCATGGATCCACCACCTGCAGACCAACTGGACGCGCACAGCCCAGGCTGCTGTAGCAGCAGGCCATGGAGATCTACGGTCTGCCTTGGGAAACTACTTGGCAGCCTGGTCGCTCATCTACGGCATGACTGTGGAAGCGCTCTTGCGGTCTTCGCACGTCGGCGGGAGATTCCTGGTCCAGCTAGATATTGATCCGGCTGCTCTGAGAAAGGCACGCTCACGGCACCGTACAGCAAATCAGCCGCGGGCGAGTCAAGTCTTTGATGCCTGGGCATGGCTGCAGGGACGCTTGACCCGGACTGCTGCACGCTCAGAGTTCTACACACGCAAGGAAACGCCGTCACAGCTACCGGAGCTTGCCCATCATGAAAAATCACATGGGCCAACTACCGAACACGGTGGTTCCAAAATTGATTCAGGTCTTTACCTGATCCTCAGAACCTTTGGCCTGACCCAGCCTGCAGCCATAGAAAGGATCGGTTTCCCTCTGACCGCGGCCCGCGCACTCGAGTCTTTGATTCCTGATGAGGACACGGCGGTCGAACTCACGCGCAGGGCCCGCGCTTCAGTCGGAGATCGTGGGCAAAAGGGGAACGTCAATACGGCGCTGTCGACCGCAGGTCGCCAAATCATTCACTGGCTGATCGGGCTGGACCCATCCGATTTTGAGTTCCTTCGCATCTGCGTGCTGCGAGCGAACGCGCCAGCCGCGGCGTTTGCCCACTTCACTCGCTGGCACAAGATCACAGAGTCCATTCCGCAGGGCTTTGCCTTGACAGTGCGCAGGGGCTCCGCCCACATCAGCCAGGAGGAGCTTAGGTTTCTCACTGGAATCCCCGGGAAACTGAAAGCAGCAGTCGACCCAAGAATCGGCAGCAAGCCGGTGATCTTGTTGTGTCCTGCTGATCAGGAAAACCGCGTGCTCACCGCCAGGTACACGTCGCTCCTCAGGGCGGGTTTGTGCTCAATCCACCGACTGAACAAAGGAAACCATGATCCAGATTGAAGCCTGTCCCATGCATGGCGAGCTCTGCTTTACCTTTTCCAGCCGCGTTTGCTCGCAAATTGACGTTCCGATTCCTCCACAAGACATCCTCATGACCGACCCCGTTTCCACCAATGCAGATCTCATCCACCTGGTGCCGGTGGGACATGCCATCCAACTCCTGAAAGAAGCAGAGAGCCGTCTGCGAGGGCTCCACGTCCAGCCTCGCGACGTCACCATCGTGGGTGTGCGTACCGAGCAGCTGGAGGCTCTCGACGTGGTGGTTGCCAGAAAATCGTCACGGCAGGCACGCCTGGATACCAACGGATTAGCTGAGGAAACAGAAGCCGAGCGCGACGTGGCCAAGGTCCTCGCCCGCCGCTTGTCGCCACTCGTCACCAAGTTAAAGGAAGGCAGCCTCACGACGGAACAACTATGCACATCTCTCACTACTGAGGTCGACCCATCCCGTGCTCGCGCCGCTTTTGTGGCACTGGCTGGCAGCACTGAACCAGTCAGCGATGGCACCGAAATTGTTTTTCCAGGAACCGGTGCGCCCGCCAGAAAATCGGTCCAAGTCGCAGGCGCTCAGGTACATCGAGTAGTCGTCATTGTTTGCAAGTTCTACTGGGATTCACGACGGGCCGATGTGCGCTTGACGGCCTTCCCTGAGGCATCACCAATCTTCAATGCCAAGGACCTCGGTGTACGCATGATGGAAGTGTCCATGCACGAAGATTTGAGTTGCTGGCTTGCGACGCAGGCTATGTCCTTTGAGGAGCCGATCGCGTTAGGCGTGGTCATCAACGCCAGCCTTGACGCCCGCGGCACTACCTATAGTGCCAAGTTGGTCAATATTCCAGACGCAAAAAATTTGATCACCAAATTTCGCGCTCGTTTCACAGAACGGATGTCCAGCCTCTTTGACTGAGGGCCCTGCACGAAAGGCCTGAAGCCCGCAGAGGCCCCTTGCTTACCACGGGCGAGCCTTGATGGCCCTCTTGCGGGGTTTGTGCGTCTCCCTGTCATCGTCCCACCCCTCCCGTCTCACAGCTTCACCACGCGATCCGCCTGGAACGCCTGGTTCTCCATGCGCCGGACCAGGAGCATGTACCCCCGGGGGTTGGACAGAACCCGCGTCCCATGCACCCCATAGTCCACGCTCCTGGTCCAGCGCAGAAGGCGAGACCAAGTGAGGACAGTTTCACTTCAACTTCATTCATTACCAACGGGGATGTGCGGCGGGAGTGCGCCACATCGAGCGGATTCGGTGGGTGGTCTCTATTCCACCCGCAGCCCCTCGGCCGGGAACGGGAGCAGGTAGTCCATGCTGCGATTCGCGGGGGCCTGCAGCCAGCCACCAAACTGCTCGGGCTCCAGGATCACCACCATGCGCTTCTCGTGGGTGGATTGGTGGAACAGATTCATGACTTCATGTCGATCGGCATTGATGGTCAGCATGGCGAAGCTGTGCACGACCTCACCCTGGGGAGTCCTATATCGATCCCACAGCCCGGCGATCCCCATGGGCTGGCCATCGGCCCGGCTGATGCGCGTGGGAATGGGCTTGCCGCTGCGCCAATCCGGCTCGTAGATGGCGACGGCCGGGATGATGCAGTGGCGTGCTTGGCGCCATGCGTCCCGGAAACTTTCCTTGGTGGCCACCGTTTCCGAACGGGCGTTGTAGGTGTTGCGCCCCCGCTTGAGGTCGCTCGCCCAGTGGGGCACCAGACCGAATTGCCCGATCAAGGCTTCATGGGGAGGCACTGCCTCGTCGCCCACATCGGCATGCGGGTGCCGCCGGATGAAGCTGCCCTTGTAGCAAGGCCACATATCTTCCTTGCCCTCCTCGGCCGGTGGCTCCGCCTTGAAGACTTCTCGGTAGGCTTCAGGGCGCTTGAGGCCCTGGTAGTGGCTGCACATGCCCGTCTGTCCTTGTGTGGTGCGTTTGTCAGTGGATGGCACTTTCCATCTTGGAGCATTGACTCGCCAGCGTCCTTTTCCGAGCGCACTGAAGGGTCATACGATCGGAGAATTCGAGCTAGGGAGAGCTAAGACGCACCGCCTCTAGAACCCCTGCTATCAAACCTGTTGATGTCGCCAGCAGGGCGACGACAAAGCCAATTTTTACTTCATCAATGCGATAAGTGCGGCTCTATACTGTATTTATATACAGATTCCAGAGCCACTTTGACGCCCGCTCTCGCCCACCTTTCTGACCCGGAGGCCAGCCAAGTCCCCTCGGGACCCACGGTTGGACTGCGCACGTCTGCGCCCGCGCCCCAGCCCTTGCCACCGCATGTGGCGGAGGCGATCTGGCGAGGCACGGAGCTGGGCGGAACCCATCCGATCACGGTGCCCACCGGCTTTTCCGCGCTCGATGCGCAGTTGCCGGGAGGGGGTTGGCCGACCCGCAGTCTGACGGAGCTCCTCACGGCACAAACGGCCATTTGCGAGTGGCGCCTGCTCGGGCCGGCCATTCCATCGTTGACCAGAGAGCGAGGACGCCTGTACCTGATAGCGCCCCCGAAGGAACCGCACGTCGGTGGGCTCTGCCAGCTGGGACTTTCTGCCGACCAGGTGGTCTGGATAGAAGCTGCAACGCCCGCCGACCGCCTGTGGGCCACCGAGCAGGTGATCAAGGCCGATCCGGCGGGTGCCATCCTCTCCTGGCTGCCGCAAGCGCGGCCTGAGCAGATTCGCCGACTCCAGGTGCAAGCGCACGGTTGCGAAGCGCCGGTATTCCTGTTTCGGCCTGTGACCGCTTTGCGCGACGCATCGTCCGCGCCGCTGCGTGTCGCGGTAGCCCTGGGCGCGGGCTGGGAGCTCGAAGTACGGATCGCCAAACGCCGCGGTTCTTCGCTGGACCAGGCTCTGCAGTTATCGGCGCTGCCCGGGCAGCTCGCGCGCGTACTGCCTCCCCGACTTATTGCGCTCCAGGACCCCCTGCCGGGCGCCACACATTCTCCTCAGGAGTCCCCCGATGCCGGCGCACTGGGCCGCATTGCTCCCCGTCCAGCCCGATTCGCCCAGCCACTCGCCCATTGATGCAGCTTCGCTCGGCATCTGGGCATTGCAGTTCACGCCGAGGGTGGCCTTGCTGGAAGAGGCAGTGCTGGCCGAAGTGGACGCGAGCGCCCGGCTGTTCGGTGGCATGGAGCGGCTGCGCCAGTCGATGGAAGACGGCGCCGCAGAGATCGGGGCCCGCATTGCCTGGGCGCCGAGCGGCCTGGGGGCGCTTGCCCTGGGGCGCAATGGGCGCTCCGATGGAATGGGTCTGCCGCTGGCCAGGGTGCTCGACACGCTGCCGTTGTCGTCCCTCACCCAGGTGGCCCTGCACGAAGCGACCTTGGCGCGCATCGGTTGCCGCACGCTCGGCGACGTGCGGGCGTTGCCGCGTGGGGGACTCGGGCGGCGTTTCGACAAAGCGCTTCTGACCGCCCTCGACCAGGCCTATGGCCTGCGCCCCGAAGCTTACAACTGGCTCACGCTCCCCGAGAGCTTCTCTGCCCGCCTGGAGTTCATGTCCCGCGTAGAGACTGCTCCCGGACTGCTGTTTGGCGCGCACCGCCTCCTGGTGCAGATGGCGGCATGGCTCTGCGCACGGCGCCTGGGCGCCAGTGCGTTCACGCTGCGCTGGCTCCACGATGCCATGCGCTCCAGGGACGCAGGCAGCGGCGGGGAGATCACCATTCGGACCGCGCAGCCCATGCAAAGCGTGGCGCACTTTGCCCGGCTTCTTTCTGAGCACCTGGCCCGCACCAAGCTCCTCGCGCCCGTCGGCGATATCGAACTGATCGCTACCGAAGTGGCACCGGTGGTGGAGAACAGCCGCTCGCTGCTGCCCGAGACGCCCTCCAAAGCTGCAGGCATCGCGCTCGCGCTCGAGCGTATCCAGGCGCGTCTGGGTGCGCACTGCGTGCGAAGCGCTTCGCTCTGTCCCGACCACCGGCTCGAATGGATGCAGCGCTGGGAGGGCGCGGCCGTGCCCAGGAGCGCCCGTGCAAGCGCCAGTACGCAGGTCCCTGCGCTTCCTCTACCCACCTGGATTCTCAAAGAACCCATGCGACTGTGTGAGCGCGAGCATGTACCCATCTACCAGGGGCGCCTGCAGATGCTGCTCGGCCCGGACCGGGTCGAGGGCGGCTGGTGGCACCGCCCCGAGGGCGAAGACGCACAGCCCCTCAATGTCCAGCGCGACTACTGGCTGGCTCTGAGCCCGCACGCGGGCGTGCTGTGGGTTTTTCAGGAACGGCTGGCGGGAGACCAGACTGCCTGGTTCCTGCACGGGCACTTCGGGTAGGCGGCCATGGCCCATGTGCCCATGCGCAGCGCCCCATCGGTCGGCGGACTACCTGCCTATGCCGAACTGCGCTGTCTGTCCAACTTCAGCTTCCTGCGTGGCGCGAGCCGCCCCGAGGAACTGGTCGAACGCGCCAAGGCACTGGGATACAGCGCCCTGGCCATCACCGACGAATGCAGCATGGCTGGGGTGGTGCGCGCGCATGTGGCCGCCAAGGAAGCGGGGCTCCCCCTGTTGATCGGCGCGCAGTTCAGCATCAACCGACAAGCTTCCCACCACGGGCCGGCCTGCACCCTCGTGGTCCTGGCGCAGAACCTCCATGGCTACGGCAACCTGTCCGCGTTCATCACCCGCCTGCGGCGCTCGTCCGAGAAGGGGAGCTACCGGGTGGACTTGGAGGACATCACGGGAAGCGCCTTGGCCGACTGCCTGGCGCTCGCATGTCCTGAGCGCGGCGCCAGTGATGGCGATCTGGAGCATCTCGGACGCTGGGCCCTGAAGCAATTCACGGGCCGCTGCTGGATTGGCGTCGAGCAGGTACGCCAACTCGACGACGAACTCTGGCTCCACCGCATGCGCGAGCTCTCCAGCCTGACCGCATTGCCGCTGGTGGCGGTCGGTGACGTGCACATGCATGTGCGTTCGCGCAAGCCTTTGCAGGACGTGCTCACGGCCACGCGGATTGGCAAGCCCTTGACCGAATGTGGCTACGCGCTGCAGCGCGGTGCAGAGCGGCATCTGCGCAGCCGGGTTCGGCTCGCGCAGACGTTTCCTGCCGAGCTGCTGCAAGAGACGGTACGCGTGGCCGAGCGTTGCAGCTTCAGCCTCGACGAACTGCGCTACCAATATCCCGATGAGGTGGTGCCTGCGGGCCATACGGCCGCGAGCTATCTGCGCCAGGCCACGTACGAAGGTGCCGGGCGGCGCTGGCCCCAGGGCATTCCGACCAAAGTGCAGGAGCAGATCGAGCATGAGCTCGAACTGATCTGCGAGCTCCGGTACGAGCCCTACTTCCTGACGGTGTACGACATCGTGGCATTCGCCCGTTCGCGCCACATCCTGTGCCAGGGCCGGGGCTCTGCGGCCAACAGCGTGGTCTGCTACTGCCTGGGTGTCACCGAAGTGGACCCTGCGCGCATGTCGGTACTGTTCGAGCGCTTCATCTCCAGGGAGCGCAACGAGCCACCCGACATCGACATCGATTTCGAGCACCAGCGGCGCGAAGAGGTCATCCAATACCTCTACGCCAAATATGGACGCGAGCGCGCTGCGCTCACCGCGGCCGTCATCACCTATCGGCCCCGCTCGGCCATCCGCGATGTCGGCAAGGCGCTCGGCTTTGACGACGCGACTGTGGATGCCCTTGCCAAGGGCCAGCAGTGGTTCGATGGCAAACAAGTGAGGCGCGAGCGCTTCGATGAACTCGGTCTCGCGCCCGATTCGCTCGCGGTGCGCCAGCTTGTCGAACTGACCGGGCAGCTGATCGGGTTCCCGAGGCACCTGTCCCAGCACACGGGCGGCTTCGTGCTCACCCGCGACCTCCTGTGCCGCATGGTTCCGGTGGAGAACGCCTCCATGCCCGATCGCACGGTCATTCAGTGGGACAAGGACGACCTGGATGCGGCGGGCCTGCTCAAGGTCGATGTGCTGGCGCTCGGCATGCTGTCGGCCATCCGGCGTGCGCTCGACTTCATCTCCGACCGGCGCGGCTATGCGTTTGGCATGCAGGACATTCCATCGGAAGACAGCGCTACCTACGACATGATCTGCAAGGCCGACACCGTGGGCGTGTTCCAGATCGAGAGCCGCGCGCAGATGAGCATGCTGCCCAGGCACCGTCCGCGCTGCTTCTACGATCTGGTGATCCAGGTCGCCATCGTGCGCCCTGGGCCGATCCAGGGCGGCATGGTGCACCCGTACCTCAACCGGCGCCAGGGCAAGGAGCCGGTCACCTATCCGAGCAAGGACCTTGAACTGGCGCTGGGCCGTACCCTGGGCGTGCCGGTGTTTCAGGAACAGGTGATGCAGGTGGCCATGCTCGCCGCGGGCTTCTCAGCCGGGGAAGCGGACGGCCTGCGCCGGGCGATGGCGGCCTGGAAGCGCAAGGGCGGGCTGGAGAAGTATTACAGCAAGATCGTCGATGGCATGACGGCGCGCGGGTACGAGCAGGCGTTCGCCGAATCGATCTTCGAGCAGATCAAGGGGTTTTCCGAGTACGGGTTCCCGGAGAGCCATTCGGCGAGCTTCGCGCTGCTGGTGTACGCATCGTGCTGGATCAAGTGCCACGAACCGGCGGCGTTTCTGGCCGCGCTGCTCAACAGCCAGCCGCTTGGCTTTTACTCACCCAGCCAGTTGGTCCAGGATGCCCGTCGCCATGGTGTCGAAGTGCGGCCCGTGGACGTGATGCACAGCGACGTGGAGTCCACCCTGGAAGACCTGCCCCAAGTGCCTGCCGTCCGACTTGGTCTGCACATGATCAGAGGGCTGCGCAGCAAGAGTGCTGAGCGCATCGTGCAGGGGCGCAGCGAGGCCCCGTTTGACAGCGCCGAAGACTTGGCCCGGCGCTGTCACCTGGAGCTGCACGAGATGAAGCTGCTGGCCGCTGCCGGTGCGCTGCAGAGCCTGGCGGGGCACCGCCGGCAGCAGGTGTGGGAAGCGGCCGCGTTGCACGCGGTGCCCGAGCTGCTGCACGACGCGCCGGTGGACGAGGATGTGCTCGACATCGAAGCAGCCAAGGAAGGCGAAGAAGTGCTGTGGGACTTCGCCTCGGTGGGGCTCACGCTGCGAAGCCACCCCATGGCGCTTCTGCGTCCGCGCTTGGAGCGGTATCGACTGAGAACTTCGGAGCAGCTGCGCCAAACGCCGAATGGTCGACTGGTGCGCACGGCCGGCCTGGTTACAGTGCGCCAGCAGCCGCAGACGGCGAACGGCACGATCTTCGTCTCGCTGGAGGACGAGCACGGCGCCATCCAGGTGATTGTCTGGCGCGGGGTGCGCGAGGCTCAGCGTGAGGTGCTGCTCGGGGCGCGATTGCTCGCCGTGAAGGGGCGTTGGCAGCGCGAGGGGGAGGTGTGCAATCTGATTGCCGAGAAGCTGGCGGACCTGTCGCCGTTGCTGGGGAGGCTGGTGACGGAGAGTCGGAATTTCAGATGAGGGTTAATGAAGGCGTGCTGCGCAGTTTTCAAACCAGTCGACACAAGCTCTCGCAAGGGATGGCCTGCCATTCTGAAAAGAGTTTGCCGAGGCGCACCGCGCTTTCACGTGGTGGTTGGTTTTCCAATGACGCGGAAGTACCTCGAACACTTTGGCTCCCATGGCACCGACGAAGCTCGCAAGCCTGGTAGACAATGATCTTCAAGGGCTCGATGTCGGTATCAGCACACCGCAATCCCAAAGCAGCGGCTCACTGGTCGGAGGAGTTACCCATGAGAGTTCATGAGACGGTTGCAACCCCCTTCGTGGCAGAGGTGACCTGCGATAGGTGCGGTGCGAAGGCCAGATACAACGAAGACTTTGGGTTCAACAATTTTGAGCAGATCGGATTCGATGCCGGGTGGGGATCAAGCCTTGGAGATGGCGTACGCGTCGATATCGATCTGTGTCATGGTTGCCTGAAGGCGACGCTTGGTCCGTGGCTGAGACTGTCCAAGTCGGATGGGTGCTGACGCCCGACGGACAAGCCACCCGCACGTGACGCCGTTCGGGACTACGTTATGGACAGGGTGTGTCCCCAGGCCTTGGCTGCAGATACGTCTCTGAAGCTGCGCGGCAATGTCCCGAATTTTTCGTCGATTCAGCAGCTTGGCCTTTCCATCCCACCCATCAGACGATCCTCTTTTGAAGGTGGTCCGCTTGTCACTGCCGCGGCCCTGATGTGGCCCGTCGACTCTACCCTGCCCTCTTCTCTTGCTCACGTCTTTCCCGTGCAATCTGGCGCTCGACGCGCCGCAGCTCTCTCCTGATACCTCTGCATGCACCCACAAGCGGCGCAAAGTACAACAGCACGCTGTGCCGAATGATTTGCCGGATCCGCAGTTCGCCGTCAGATTTCATGTGCCCTGCTCCCCGCCTGCAATGGCTGCGGCGCCTCCACACCAACGCCACAGCGCACGGTGGCGTCGATGGCGTCCTTAGCACGGCGCTGGAATCGGTCTCCGTGCGTGTGTGAGCTGCGCTCGTACATGTCCGCCGAGTCTCGCTTGCCCAGGTGCTCTGACGGCAAAGCTTCATCTGTCTCTGGATCCGTTTCGGCCCGCATCACGAACTGCACGCCTTGCAGGCTCATCTCGCCGTCGGCGATCCGTGCGGCCAGCAGATGCAGAGCGAGTGCACTGGCCTTGGTTCTGGCGGCCTGCGCGGTATCACCGTAAGCGGTGAAGCCCGGGAGCTCCTTCACGTATGCGCCATATCGACCTTGCGACAGGGGGTTGCTCACTACGGTGTAGCGCCTGCTGGGCAGGGTCCTGCCGGCTGGCGAACGTGCCTCCTCCTCGGCGTTCCTCTCCTGCTCAGTGGTGTTGCTGACCATCCAGATTGCTCCAGCCACGATCACGATGGTTAAGAGGAGGACGATCAAGAGTGCCATGACGTTCGGGTGTTCTGTTTGGATTCAGCGGTCGGGCGCACGCGGGATTTCGCAGACGAATTCGCGTCCCTATTTGCAGCTGCTGGGTCCCAGTCTATGGACAACACGGGCCTGCGGTCAAAGGTTCTCAGGAATGGTTTCCTGAGAAGTCCGGAAGCGGTTTCAGGCTCTACTGGATGCCTTTATCAGCGCCTGTAAGCGTCCTCGGCGACGCCCCAAAATGCCCGCACGCGGCGGGCATTTGGATGTTCAAAGTTCTTGTTGAGATTCGGTATCGGCATCAAGCCAGACGAAGCGCTGGCCTGGGCTGAGTGCGCCGACCATGACTCGGCCGTTGTCGGTCGCGACGCTGCGTGCCTCGTAGCCTTGGGGCAAGGCAGTACTCTTGGCGATGGCTTGCGCCCTAGCGGTTTCTTCCTGGTGGCGGCGGTGCTGCAGCAGGTCCTGCTGGGCCTGTCTAACGAGACTTGTGCGCTCTTCTTTGCCCAGCCGTTTGTCTTGCAGGATGCGCGTCACGCGCCTTGCGATGCTGCGCTCCACTGGGTCCACCGATTGGCTTTCAGCAAACGTGATCTCTGACATGTCTTTCTCCTGATGTACGTTAAACAACGCACACGAAGCAGGCAACGGCGGCGAGGTTTGCGCACTAGAGATGGCCAGAGGTCATCAGAAGCGGACAGCATCGCCCGTTACCGCTTTCGCGGTGCGATTCATACCCAGGAAAAAGTCGGTTACGGCATGCGCCGGTCTTCGAGCATCGGAGCCCGGAGAAGAGATGAGGGGCGTCCTTGGCCCCGCCCCCTTTCGAAGGCCAGATGGCTGCCAAGGAGTATGGCGCAATCTGCTTGTTCGGCCAAGCCGGGGGCAGTTGAAGTTCAGGGGCTTGCTCTCTTGACGGCGCATCTTTGGGATGCAGCGGCTCGGGAACCATCACCTGCAGCTTGACGTTGAGCACATGAGCGGCGGCGCACCGCACCCTTCGTTATGGAGACAGCACAAAATGCCGCACCCGTTCCTCGCTCAGGATTCGCGTTTGAATCGCCTCGGGTTTTCTAGACACCGCTGAACCTCAAACCTGAGGCCTAGGAGGTGCCATGAGTGAGCTGAAATATTCATGGTGTGCCTAGTTGATGGCGATGTTTGGGCAAGGCTCCGCCCAGACTGCTGGTTTCTTTCAGCAGGTGAGCGAGAGAAGGCCTGAGTGGATTTAAGCGCTGGCGCTGGCCACGTGCCTGAGTCCTGTGCGCATCCAAGGGCCCGGTGGGGTTTGAGGTTCACCCTTGTGATGCACAGCGGGCAGCACGATGTCCGTGGGCCTGCGTGACATGGCGCTGCTGGCGCCAGTCCTGACGGCGCCGCTGCCTGAACCTGCCCTGTGTAGCCCGCGTGGCTTGGGTACGGCTTGCGGTAATGGCAGCGCCGGGGCATAGGGGTCGGCGTGCACCGGGCGGAGCCCTGCCCCACTGCCCTCCTCCATGCGAACCACCTGACCTGTAGCCAGACGACTGGCAAGCAGCCGCTCCATGGCGGATCCGTCCTGGCGCGTGAGGTTGGGCACATAGCGGCTGTAGACCTTGAACAGCATCTCCGTGCTGGTGTGGCCGAGCTGACGCGCAATCCACTCGGGCGCTTCACCGGCCGCGAGCCACAGGGTGGCTGCGGTATGGCGCATCTGGTAGGGGCGGCGCTCTTGCAGCCCCAGATGGCGCAGCAAGGGATACCAGATGCGGTCGGTAAAGTTCTTGTTGTCCAGGGGTGCCCCCATGAGGTTGCAGAACACATAGTCCGACAGCTTGCCCGTGACCTCGTACTGTTTGGCCAGGGCTTCGAACACCGGCTGGCTCATCTGGATGTCCCGCTGGCTGCCATCGGTCTTGGTGTATTCGTCTTCACCCAGGACAAAGGTTTCGCGCACCAGGATCAACCGGCGCTCGAAGTCCACGTACCGCCACTTGAGACCGTGTACCTCGCCAGTGCGCATACCGGTGAAAAATCGCACCGTGAAGTAATCGCGATAGTCCGCGCGGACGGTCGCCAGAATGCTCTGCACATCCTGAAGGCTGAACGGATCCACGTCGACCTTGCGCACGCGTAGCCGCTTGATGTTGGTGGTCGGCGTCGTAAACTCGAACCGGTCGGCGGCCTCGTCCATGATCTGGCAAAGCGTGCCAATGATCTCATTGATGCGTTTGGGTGAGAGTCCTTCCTTGTCTCCGCGACCTTTAACTTTGGCGAGTGTGGCGCGAAATGCAAGGATGTCGGATTTGGTGATGCTGCTGACCACCTTTTGCCCAAAGTGCGGGATCAGGCGACTGTCCAGTGTCGAGCGCAGGGATCGGATGTGGCTGCGGCGCCATTCGATCTCGTGCTCCTTGAACCACTGGATCGCGAACTCTTGAAAATGTGGCGAGGGAGTGTTGACCGGTGGCCGCATCGAGTTGCCCGCGTCGACTGCCGCCGTTGGATCGAAGCGCGATGCTAGTGCGCTTTCAGGAAAATAGTCGCGGTACCGGAAGGTACCGTTGGTCTGCTCCTTTTTGATCTTGTCCAGAACGGCCTGCACCCGCCTTCGGTTTTGCGGCGTGTCGGGCAATGCGGTCTGCTCACGGCAGCGAACATTGCGATAGGTGAAGTCCATCACCAACTTGCCCGTTTCTTTTCTGACAGTGACCTTAGCCATGGAGTACTGCTCCGTTGGCCATGGGGATTGCATTCATGCTGACGGGGGCCAGGGTGGAGGCAACCTTCATGTCACGTTCAATGGTCTCCCAGACAAACAAGATCTTTCGGCCACCGAACGGTCGCACATAGTGCACCCCCTCCAACAGCACGCTGTCCTTGAGACGCTCTCGGATCGTCCGAACGTCATACTTGATCCTTGACGACAATTCATCTGTGGTGAGGTATGTCTGCTCCTTCATGGCTACTCCTTTAGAATCTGGGTTGCAAGCGATAAAAATATTTATCACTTGATGCCAATGATAAGCAGAAAAACACATTTTACAAGTCATTTGAGACTTTTTTTTATCATTCGCCAACTTTTACTCCCATGATCAGGTTCAAGCTGGGCGAGATGATTGAGAAAAAGCAGTTCGCTGACGGGCGTCGTATCACCGTCAGTGAAATAGCTGCTGCAACCGGCTTGAACAGGATGACCCTGTCCAAGATCCTCAACCAGAAGGGGTATGGAACCGGAACTGAAACCATCGACAAGCTTTGTGATTACTTCGCTTGCCGCGTCGAAGACCTGATGGAGCATGTCGCGTCAGACGAACCTCCAGCTTCTATTTCCGACCAGATCACATCTAGGTCAACGGCCATATAGGGGTCCCGACCGAATGTCCCCTTCAGGCTGATTGCGGCCGCTCAGGCTCGACGGTCGAGAGGCAGCTTTGGACTGAAGCGGTCTTGCCCGGCTCGGCTTTTCCAACGACCGCTCCAGCCGCTCGACCGGTCAAGCGCGCGACTCCACGGCTTCTGCCGCAACCGAATGACGGCTGTGAACGGCAGCGAACTGGCCGACCCTGAGCCGTCAGTAGCCCCCCGAAAGACGTAAGCTGATTCGCGTGGATTTCTTAACTTGGATGTGACTAACCCGACTCATGCGCGCCCCCGGCTGCTCTTCGACCGGTTGTCGATTCAGGTGATTGAATGACCTCAGCCAGGTACGAGACGAGTGCTTTAACCGCAGGGTTGTTTCTCCTGCTCTCGGGCCACACTGCGTGGATGTCGTAACTGGTCACCCAATGTGACTCCAGGATGGGCACAAGCAGGCCGCGACCGACGTAAGGGCCCGCGATCCATGAGGCCGTGATGCCGATGCCGGCACCTGCTGCCAACAGTTCCACGACGGCATCGCTGACATCTACTACGACGGAGGCTGGCGGTCGGAGCTCCACCTTGCGATCACCGACGCTGAAAGTCCAGCTCATCAACTGACCTGTGCTCTGGAACCTGAAGTTCACACAATCATGTTCAGCCAGGTCCTCTGGTTGTTGGGGTGTACCGCGTGCAGCCAGATAGCTTGGCGACGAGTAGGCACCGAGCTTAAACGTCGCCAAGGTGCGCGAAATCAATCCTGAGTCCGGGAGTTGTCCGATGCGCACGGCAACATCCACACGCTCCTCTACGAGATTGACGTATTGGTCGCTGAGACGAATGTCGAGCTTGATCTTAGGAAAGCGCCGTCGAAACTCAGGCAGTGCAGGTGCAAGGATGCGCGTACCGATGGGCAGCGACGCTGCAATCTTCAGCGTGCCACTCGGTTCGGCTTGTGCAGCCGTAACCGACTGAACGACGTCCTCAGCGGCCTGCAACAACGTTAGCGCCTTGTCTTGCAGCTCGCGCCCCTCTGGCGTCAGCGAGATTGACCTAGTGGTTCGGGTAAAAAGCTTCACCCCCAACAGCGCTTCCAGACGTTGAATGGATTTGCTGATGGCCGAGGGCGAAACAGACAACGATCGGGCCGCGGCAGTGAAGCTGCCCAAAGAAGCCGCCCGCGAGAACGCAATGATGCCGGTGAGCCGATCGAACTCTATTTGTTCCATCATGGCATATCTAAATCAAACTGATGACGGATTATCAAACGGACGGAATATCCCCACACTTCTCTTACCGCGGCCCGAGGCCGTTCCAGCAGAAAGATGTGAGATGAGTAATCGACTGATGAAGGCCGTTCGACAGCATGATTTTGGTGGCCCAGAAGTGCTTCGATACGAAGACGCACCTGTGCCCACTCCAGCCCCGGGTGAGGTGCTCATCCGGGTCCATGCTGTCGGGCTGAATCCACCTGACTGGTACCTGCGCGATGGCTACAAGATGCTGCCTCCGGCATGGCAACCGCAAGTGGACTTCCCTGTAATCCTGGGCACGGACGTGTCGGGAGTGATCGAGACCGTCGCCGATGGCGTCACTGAAATCAAGCCTGGCGACGAGGTGTACGCAATGGTTCGCTTCCCCTCCGGCCTGGCAGGGCAGAGCCGCGCTTATGCCGAGTACGTGTCAGCGCCCGCGAATGAGGTCGCGATCAAGCCGGTCCGAATCGATCACCCCCATGCCGCAGCGGCGCCCATGTCACTGCTCACGGCTTGGCAATTCCTCGTTGACCTTGGTCACGATGTGCCGAACCCGCTTCAAGCGCATCGTCACGAGCCTGTTCCGCTGGAGGGCCGCACGGTGCTTGTGAATGGCGCGGCAGGAGGGGTGGGCCACTTTGTTGTGCAACTGGCCAAGTGGAAGGGTGCTAAGGTGATCGCGGTGGCTTCCGGTCGGCACGAATCCTTTGTTCGAAGCCTCGGTGCCGATGAGTTCATCGACTACACAAGCGTGGCGCCAGAAGCGTCGGTGTCCGGCCTTGACCTCGTGGTGGACTGCGTGGGCGGTCCCACCTCCAGGCGATTCCTGAAGACACTCAAGCGCGGTGGCGCCCTGTTCCCGATTTTTCTGTTGGGCTTCAACGGCGGAGAGGAGTAGACCACGCTTGGCGTGACCGTGTCTGCGTCATAGGTTCGCTGGAGCAGTTGGCAACTCGCAAACCTCAGTGGCTTACTCAATGAAGGGACAGTCCGCGTGGCCATTGACAGCCAGTACGCCTTGCAAGACGCGCGTGCCGCACATGAACGCGCGGCATCGGGACACATTGCCGGCAAGCTCGTGCTCACGGTTCGCTAAGCGCACGCCATGGAGACAAGACACAGGCTCAAGAAGGCCATCGATGAGCTGTTGGACCAGTCTTTGGCACTGCACGTGGCCATGGATCGCCACTTCGCTTCCGGCTTCCGGCAGACGGTCAATGGCTATGCCGTCGACCGTGTAACGTTCATGGCCGGTATCGCGTCGTTGCGATTGCAGGTCAGCGACTTCCGTGTGACCGTGCTGGACGAAGTTGTCAACGGGCAACTGTACGCACAACGCCATAGCTTCGCTTTGCAACTCCACGACGGCACTCGCCTTGCTCGTGAGGTGTACGTGTTCGCCGATCTCGATGCGGAACTACGATTTGCCCGTATCGACGAGGTGACTGTGGACATTGCATAGGGCCCAGATCGGCAAGCGAGTTGCAAGCCACTCGCTGCTGCAAACGGACATTGACTTCAGGTTTGCGGCGGCTCATCTGGTCCAGCTCTAGCTCTGCTTTGGGTCGAGAGCGCCTGTTCGACCCTCCGAGCAGCAGACATTCGCGGAATGTCTGAGGCCGTGATCAGCAGCCAGACCTATTGGACGGCTGCTCTGCCCCCGACAGCGGTCATCGCTGCCTATACCAGGCCAGGCCGCCTTAAGACGGCTTACTGTCCATAACCGGGATCTCGTCGATCTGCCGCGGAAGGTCGCAACCGCTGCGGAGCCGACCTTGAATGGAGTTGGTCAGCTTCAGGCTGATTGCTGCCGGTGACTTTGCACGTCTGAACGTCGGCCGCCACGGATACCTGTCATTCAAGGATGGAGAGGGTCGACCGCTGCACCGCCGTCACCTGCCACTCAAATCAGGCCAGTGTGGTCGTACTTTGAGAACAACTCCTCGCATAGCCTGCTACATCTTGTTGGGGAGCCAGGTCGCGATCTGTGGAAAGGCGATCAAAACCGCTGTGAAGAGCAGCATGATCAAGACAAAAGGGATGGCTCCCAACATAACGTCGGCGATTGGTCCGCCATCTTTTCGGATACCTTGCACAACAAACAGATTCATTCCCACTGGTGGGGTGATCATTCCCAACTCGCACATGAGAACGATAAAGATCCCGAACCAAACCGGGTCAGCGCCCAAGTGGCTCACTATTGGAAAAGTAATCGGGATGGTCGCGACCATCATCGAAAGTACATCCATAAACATGCCAAGCACGAAATAAAAAATCACCAGCACGATCAGCATCTGTGTTGCAGAGAATCCGAAAGACGTTACCCATGCCGTCATCGACTCTGCAACACCGGTGAGGCTGATGGCCAGATTCAAGATAAAAGCCGAAGTAATGATCAGCAAGATCATTCCACTTGTCTTGGCGGTTTGGACAAAACAATGCTGAAGCAGGCCCCAATCGAGTTGACCGGCGCGCCATACCAGGACGATGGCAGCGACAACACCCAACGCAGCTGACTCAGTGGTTGTGGCGATCCCTCCATAAAGGCTTCCCATGACGATCCCAAAGATGATGGCCGGGGACAGCAGATCTTTCAAAAGTCGCACCCGTACGGCACGTGGCAGCTTCGCTTCCTTTGGCATCGTCGAATTCTTGATCGAGTAAAAAAAGACGAACAACATGAAGCTGCCTGTGAGCAGGATGCCCGGGACAATGCCAGCCATGAACAACTTGCCAATGGACGTATTGGTCAGCGATCCATAGATGATCAGGTTGACTGAAGGAGGGATCAAGATGCCAAGCGTTCCACCGGCAGCAATCGAGCCGAGTGAGATTCGTGTCGAATAGCCACGGCTGTGAAGCGATGGCAGCGCCACAGTACCTATGGTTGCCGCAGTGGCCACTGACGACCCAGAGGTTGCAGCAAACAAGGCGCTGCAGCCGACGCCTGTATGCAGTAGCCCGCCGGGCATCGACCCGAGCCACGCAGCCAGAGCACCAAACATCTTGTCGGCGATTCCCGAGCGCAGCAGCAGTTCTCCCATCAACACAAACAGCGGGATGGACGTAAGCAGGTTGTCGTTATGAACCCCCCAGACCACCGGCGCAATAGCGTCGAAGAATGGGTGGCCGTAGGCCAGAACACCTCCGATCACGCCAACCGCTGCCATGGAGACAGCAATCGGCATTCCGACCACCATCAGGAGCAGCATCGCCCCAAATGCCACAAAGACGTAGAAAGCATTCATGATCTCGCCTTGCGTTTTGCCAATCCGCCCAGAGATTTGCGCCCGGCAATGGAACGGCCTTCGAGATCCTGCAACTCTTCGTTGATTTCCTCCCGGGTGGTGCGGGGTCCGAACTCATCATCGAGTATTTTCCATTCACCGCGCACGAGTAGTACGGTTGCCCTGGCCGTCAAACCAGCAGCGATTGCAGCGAATGTGACCAACCCCGCCAACCATGCCGTCTGCGGAATGGCAAGCGGCGTCGCCCAAGGTGTCGGGGAAACACTCTTGTAGACAAAGGTATCGGCGATGACGTACCACGCACAGTAGGCCAAGAGCGCCGCGAATGCAGCTATGGCCGCGCTGGAGAGCCAGTTGAGGACAGTTCCTAGCCTCCTAGGGAGCAAGGCATGAAAGATGTCGATCCGCACATGTGCGCGTCCTATCAGTGCGAGACTGAACGCGATGGTCGCACCAATGGCCAATGCATACCCTCCAAGTTCATCGGCACCTTGGAGTGACGTGTCAAAGACTTTGCGCAGCACTACCTCGGCAGCAACGAACAAGGACAACGCGACGTAAAGCAGACCGAAAACTGTGCCGAGACACTTTTCAAAACGATCTTTCGACAGGATCGCACTCATTGGATTTCAAGCACCTTGCCCACGGTCTTTTTCCAGTCGTCCGAGCAACTGGAACTGGACTTGTCGCATATCTCCGCCCAGGTCGGCAAGGAAATTTCTGCGACGGCCTTACGGAGAACGGCAATGTCCGCAGCGGAAGCTGGGACATCCTTCAGCGCGAACTTCTTCCCATTCACGCAGGGGTCTTTACCTGCATTGCAGTTGATCGCGTCTTGGGTCAGTTCCTTCGAGTAGCCCCATATGTCGTTGACCAGCGTCGTGAAGGCAGCCTGCAATTTAACCTTTTGATCTGCGGTGAGTCTGTTCCAGGCTTTAAGCTTAATTGCATATTCGATAGGAGCCATCTGGAAGCCCAGTGAATACTGGTGTGACGTGACTTCAGGAAGATTGGACGAGTTGGCTGGACTTGGCCCGGTAATTGCGCAATCGACCACACCGAGCGAGAGTGATTGATGCAATTCCGTAAACGGAAGTGGCACCGGTGTTCCGCCAATCGATTCAATGAACTTGGCAAGGTTCTGGTCATACACGCGCACCTTGAGTCCCTTGATGTCCGTGAGTCGGGCGATCGGCTTGGAACAGAACATGACCTGCGGGCCGAATGGCCAGATTCCAAGAAGTTTCAGCTGGAACTGCTTTTGAAGCTGCCGGTCAAGCGTCGTGAAGTAGGCTTCATATACCTTCTTCGCTGTTTCATAGTCTGGTACCGCGCCGACAAGATCAAGCCCCAGCAGTAGCGGTTCGTCGCGGGAATTCTGCGGACGCAACGACACGATGTCAAACAAGCCCGCTTTCATCACGCGCAACTGCTCCGTATCCTTGATCCCAAGTGAATCGCTGGACTTGTATTCGGCATCAATGGGCAAGCCGGTATTTTTGGAGAAGTTCTCAAAAAAGGGCTTTTCCTTGTTTTTCTGGATGAGCCCAGCTGCGGCCGGCTGGCCAATCACTTTCAGGACCATGCGCTCCTGCGACTGGGCCGCGGCTGCCAGAGAAAGTGTGCAGGCGAGTGCAAGAGCTCGGCAAATGCGCAAGCGAATGGACAGTTTCATGTGTCGGTCCTCTTTGTATTAGCTATGTTCGGGTGATGGCTTGGAGTCACTAAGGGCTAGGTAGTGGCACGTAGTTCACTGCGTTCGTGGAGTGTCCCGGGCTGCAACTTAGCCAGATTCTCCATCTCCCACGCGAGCTGGGCAGGGGTCCTGCTTGGATCCTCGTCGCGCGCCTGGTAGTAAGGCTGGTAGGGTTTGAACGCCTCGTAAATGCGCCGGAGCTCTTCGATTGCCGTGTCATGCAAGTCGACCCGGAAATCCCATTCAGTGCTATTTCTTTCGCCAATGACCACAATGGCTGCGGATCGCTCGGACATTTTTGTTCCGCCCGAAGCCTGGCCCCCGGCATCGCGGCCGTGTTCCAGGGCCCGAATGAGTCGCTCCGGCAGAGGTACCACAGGATCGCCAGCAAAGCCCTTCTGCATCGCGACAAGGACGTGCTCGCCTTCCAGCACATTGCCAAAAGCAATGAAGTCCTGTTGCTGAACGTCGCCAGACCACCCGGCCACACGAGTTCCCGTATGGACTGCGGTTTCACCATTACGGGTCATGACCGCGATTTGGCGGTACTCCTTGTACTTGTCGTCCTCTACAAGCGCATTTAATACACTCCTGCAAGAGAATCCCTGTGCCAACAGGCTATTGGCCAATGGTGCGTTGCCCTTGCGGACATTCGCCTGCGTCATGGAAATTCCATGGGCGGTCTGTGCCCCCTGCGTGAAAGAGCCACTTACCAAGGAATACGTTGCAACCCCGATGCCGATCTGGTTGGTGCGCGCGCAGCGCCCTATTACTGTATATGTCATGTTGCTCAGAAAATTGATTAAGTCAGTGCACTTCCCGTTGACGCTTGAGGGCGTTGATGCAGTATCGGAAATTGCTGCAGACACGGCAATTTGATTATTTTTTAAGTGGCTTCGGGTACTCCGAAGCAGGCGAAAACCACGACCCACGCCTCAACGGAGAGGCGGAAGCAGAACTACTCGTATGCCATCAGAATCACTGCATCCGCGATACACAAGGTTCTTGGCATCCATACATGGTTTCTCCGCTCACGGCGTGTGGAACGTCTGCCCGCCGAAGCTTTCTTCAAACGCTTCCTGGCCAGGAACCGTGTGCGGAAAGAGATCTCGGTGCCGGTAGTAGTCTTCGTATTTCTTGTACCGGTTATGCAATCCACGCAGCGCATCAACGGCTTTGTCGTCTGCGTCCACGCGCAGGTTGATCTTGGGAAACTTCTGCGCTCCCATCACTGCAAGGACCGATGACCGCTCTGGCATCCTTCTGACTCCATTGCTTTGCCCGCCGGCGTCCCGGCCGGCTTCAAGCGCAAGCAGCAGGCGATGTTCCAGGTCAAGGCTGGAGCTCTCCGCATAAGCCTGGGCCATCGCATCTACTACTTGAGGACCAAGAAGGACGTTGCCCATCGCAATGACTCCCTGCCCGATACGGTGGCCTTTCCAGTCGCGGGCATCTTTGCCGGTATGTACCGCGCAGTCTCCACGCGCGTCGATGACCCCTATCTGGCGAAATGAACTGTGGTTGTCCAGTTTCAGCAGTTTCGCCATGACATCGTTCGCCGCGGCTCCATTCGCCAGCATGGGGACCGCAATGGAATTGTTGATCTGCCGGACGGAAGCCTGGCTCATCGTGATACCTGACCGCGACACCAACCCGTCGCAGTATTGGCCGACGGCCAGTGCATAAGTTGCACAGGCAATGCCGACGTCCCCGGTACGTTCGCACCTTGCGATTACGGTGTAGGTCATGGATATTCTTACTTGAAGGATGCGACGAAGGTGAATTACTTCAGCTTCCCATTTCACATCTGGGCGGGCATCCAGAGTGCGATCTGGGGAAAGAACCACATCAGCAAGGCCATCAGCACCAACAGAGCGAAGAATGGCAGCGTGGCCCTAGCGATCCACGTGATTTCTTTGCCCGTCATACCCTGCAGCACGAACAGGTTAAAACCCACTGGTGGTGTGATCTGGGCCATCTCCACCACGATCACGAGATAGATGCCAAACCAGATCAGGTCGATGCCGGCAGCCTGCACCGTTGGCAGTACCACCCCCATAGTGAGAACCACCATGGAAACTCCGTCGAGGAAGCAGCCTAGCAGCACATAGACCAAGGTCAGCGCCACCATGAGCATGAAGGGCGACAGCCCGAGCGAAGCGACAAACTCGGCAAGCTGGCGCGGCAATCCGATGTAACCCATGGAAAGCGTCAGGTAAGACGCTCCCGCAAGCACCAAAGCAATCATGCAATACAGTCGTGTCGCGCCAAACAGCGACTCGCGGAAGGTCTTCCAATTCAGCGAGCGCTGAGCTACAGAAAGCACCAAAGCGCCAAGCACACCCAAGGCGGCCGCTTCGGTGGCCGTCGCGACGCCCGTGTAAATTGATCCCAGCACAGCGAAGATCAACAGTATGACGGGAATGAGGTTGCGGGATTCATGCAGTCTCTGTCCCATGGTGAAGACTCGATCAGGCATTGGAATGCGTTTACCGTTAGCGAGCGACCAGAGCACCAGATAGCCAGAGAACAGTGCTGCCAAAAGAATGCCCGGCAGAATTCCGGCAACAAACAGACGTGCAATCGAGACATCCGCCGACACGCCGTACACGATCATGATGATGGAGGGCGGAATCAACAGACCAAGCGTGCCTGCACCGGCGAGCGACCCTATGGCAATCTTCTCCGGGTAGCCGCGACGGGCCAACTCCGGCAAGCTCATCTTGCCGACCGTCGCACAAGTTGCTGCGGACGAACCTGAAACCGCGGCGAACACGGTGCAACCCAACACGTTGGTGTGCAACAGCCGGCCTGGCAACCAGCCGACCCAGGGCGCCAACCCGCGAAACATGCTCTCGCTCAGCTTGGTACGGAAGAGAATTTCACCCATCCAGATGAACAATGGCAGCGCAGTAAGGGTCCAGCTTGACGCCGCCCCCCAGATTGTTATGACCATCGCATCCCCGGCCGGTCGAGCCGAGAACAGCTGCATGCCGATCCATGCGACGCCGCTGAGTGCGAGCCCGATCCAGACACTGCTTCCAAGCAGTGCAAACAGCGACACGATCAACAATATCGTTATGACGAATTCATTCATGACGTCCGGCCTCAACACTTGCTTCGGAACTACGCAATCCGCGAAGCTCCAATACCCATTCATCGATCAATGCAACCAGGAGAATGACGGTACCCCATGCCATCGCCAACTGGGGAATCCACAGAGGTGTCGCGTCCTGACTAGTGGAAATGTCGTGCATGTTGTGCGAGATGAAGGTCAACCGCACCGAGTAGTAAGCAAGCAACCCCGCGAGCACCACGGCCGCAGTGAGGGCGCACATTTCCAACAAGTGTCGAGCTCGGCCCTTGAGGCGCCCCAGAATGAGAGTTACGCGAATGTGCTCGTTGCGCTTGAGCGTGTGAGACAAGGCAAGAAAGCCGGCCGCAGCCATGCTGTAGCCGGCATAGGCATCGGTGCCCGGCAACTGAAAGTCCAACTGTCGGCCGAGGATTGACAGGAGCACCATTCCCAGCAACCCAATCATTGATAGCGTAGCCAGCCAGGCAGCGCTTTCGTAAAGAAAAACCAGGAGTTTCCGCATTTGAGCTTTCTCGTCATTGAGTTGTGCAGGAGCCTGCGAGCACCGTCTTCGGTGCTGCAGCCTGCGCGAGCCTGTTGGTTTTACTTCTTGGCCAACGATGGACCCTTGAGGTAGTCTTGGACGACCGCCTCTCCCTCAGATCCAGCTTTCTTTTGCCATTCTTGCAATATGGTCCAGCCCAGTTGCTTGAAGTCGGACACCAGCTTGGTAGATGGCTGGGCCACGAACATCTGCTTTTCGCTCAGTGTTTTCTTTGAGGCCTCATCCCATTCCTGACTCAACTTCCAGCCGCGCGCTTCGGCAGCTGCGGCCGATGCAATGACCGCGTCCTGCTGTGATTTTTCTAGCGCATTGAACGCCGCGGCATTCACGAACACGGCGTTCTTCGGCAGGGCGATGCGGAGGTCATAAAAGTACTTGACCTGCTCGTAGACGCGACTGTCAACCCCCGTCTGGCTTGAAGTCATGAACGCCTCCACGACGCCTGTGGCAAGTGCTTGGCTGAGCTCGGCCGCCTGAATGGTCACGGACTGTGCGCCCATCAGCTCCCCCATGCGCGCGGTGGCAGGGGAATAGGCTCGCCATTTGACTCGGCGCATGTCGGCGAGTGAATCAACAGGCTTCTTGCTGTACAGGCCGCTCGCCGGCCAAGGCACGGAGTACAGGAGAACGATGCCCTGCTTCTCGAGATACTTCTCGAGAACAGGCTTCTGCGCCTGATACAGGCTCCTGGCGTGCCTGTAGCTCGTAGCGAGGAAAGGTACTCCGTCGACCCCGAGAATGGGATTCTCATTTTCGTAAGCCACCATCAGGATCTCACCCCCCTGAATCTGCCCGCCCTGCACCGCACGCTTGATCTCGTTGCCTTTGAAAAGCGAAGAGTTGGCATGGATGTTGATCTTGAGCTTTCCTGCCGTTGCCTTGTCAACGTCCGCAGCGAACTGGGTCAGATTTTCCACATGGAAGTTGCTGGGCACGAAAGGCGTGGCCAAGTCCCACTTGGTCTGGGCGCCTGCCGTACTCGCTATGACAAAGGCTGCCGTCGCGGCAATGGTTCTGATGCGCATGATGTGCTCCTTGGGCATGGCCCTATTGGTTGAGAGGGGAGGAGGTGTCCGCTGGGGATCAATCCAAAGCCAAAGACTTGCCCATTTCGGGGATTTCGGCAGGTGCGAGCCCATAAGTCAGCAGCCGGTACCCATCGTCTGTGATGAGCACCAAGTCCTCCGTGTGATAGGGCGTCTTGTCGCCAGGCCGAATCATCGGGTTCTCATGTGCCTCGATGCCAAATGAATGGCCCACGTGAGGCAGGGTGCATGGCAGCCCCAACTTCTCAAATGCGTTCTTGCAGCTGAAATAAAGGTCTTCTGCGGGCATCCCTGGCTTCATCTGGCCAATGGTCTCGGCCTGTACTTTGCACAGCGCGCGATAGACGTCTTTGTGCATAGCACTTGGCCGTCCCGTTGAATAGGTTCGCGCCACGTCGCTAGCATATGGGCCGTAGGTGCCCCCGACGTCCAAGCGCAGAATCTCAGACTCCCGCGTCGCATCCGGAGAGGGGGCGTTGTGGATAAGGGGCGTGCGCTCGCCTGAGGCCAGATGCAGATGTTGAACCCCATGAGCGCCTGCATCGAACATTTTTTTGATGATTCGATTGGCAATCACCTGGTCGGTCTCGCCAACACTGCTCTGGGCGAGGGATTCGACGATGGCGCGGTGGGTCTGTCGCGTGGTGCGTTCGATGTACTGGACTTCCTCAACAGTCTTGACGGACCTGATGGCAGCTATTCCTTCAGTCGTGTCCACTGCGTGAAGGTTCGGGACCTGGGACATGAGACGCTCATAGGAAGACACTGGCAAATAGGCGAGGTCAAAGCCGATGTGAGCTGAGTCCAGTCCCTTCTCTTTCAATACCTGAACCAGAACGTCGACAGGATCCTGGGCAAACTCCGTGTAGGCGCGTACATCCTGGATCCATCCCTCGGCGCGAACCAGCGACTCTTCAATGCCGCACACGATTGAGACCGGCTCGCCCCTACGCGGGATCACAACAAACGCCTGTCTCGGACGAATTGTCTTGAGAGTGGTGATGTATGCGCCCGCAACATAGGTGAAGTTTTCCGGACTCATGCACACGACCGCAGCCAGGTCGGAATTGCTGATTAGGCGCTGCAGTGCTCCCATGTTGGGTCGGATGATCATGCTTTTCTCTTGGAGTTGGACGGCTCGAAGCCGCGGGAACGCGATGTTCAATCCAATCCGGCAGGCACACAATCTGATTTTTCGGCGTCTGCTTTTGGATTTTCAGAAGGCTGGCATTGCGTCGCAATCGAACGGTGTCGTCTGCGCCAAGCCCTTCGCCAACTTAGCCCGCTGCCTCGCAAGCATTTGCCCTGCTGGTGTTCGGTGAACTGCCTCTGCGCCCGGCGGCCAACACAGGTCACGTCACCGGAAGTGGTGGCAACACGGGGAGTGGCGGGCCACAATGGCCAGCTCGCGTTCGACTTGGGCGATACCTACTTCGAGAGGCCGCGCAGGCCTGGAAGCGCGCTGTGCGCATGCCCATACAGAGCGAGCGGACGTAGTGCAGGCGGACTTCACCCGTACGGGGCGGCTGCACCCGGTGGGGTCGGTCTCGTAGCGCCCAACATAGGCACTCACGCACTGCGCGGGCGACTGGCGCACTTCAATGCCAAGGGTGTTGAGCCAGTGCGCCCAGTGGGGGGCTGAGCCGCAGTCCTCCCCGACGACCAGCATGCAGTCGCACCTATCCCCGCATCGTCTGCAGCAACGTGCGTCGCATCATTGACAGATTGGAAAGCTCAAACAGCGTGTGCAGCTGATCGGTGGTCTTGCGGTGCTCGTGAGCGCGGCCAAGCCGCTGGTTCCCGAAAAGGAAGACGAAGACGGCGGGCAGGCGGCGGCCCATCTGTGGGCTGCCGTGCGTATCGTCGCCGTCGCCGACATCATCATGAGCCTCGACAACGTGATCGCGGTTGCGGCCGCGGCCAACGGCAGTCTGGTGCTCATGATGCTCGGACTAGCGATCAGCATTCCGATGATCGTCGCCGGTGCTGCGCTGATCATGGCGCTGCTGGATCGTCTGCCCGCGCTGGTATGGCTGGGTGCGGCGCTGCTCGGCTGGATCGCGGGCGAGGTGATTGCCACCGATCCGGCGGTCGCGCCATGGCTGCATCGTGCCCTCGGCGGTCACATCGCCCTCGATATCGACACGACCTCGACGCTCTTCGGCTTCGCCAAGCAGCTCAAGTTCAACGGCGAGATCGGGGAGATCGTTCTGGCGCTGCTCGGCGTGATCGTGGTTCTGGTGGTCGGTTCGATCTGGCGCAAGCGCGCCTTGAGCGAACATCACCAAGCCCCTGCCGCGGCGGCGTAATTCAGTTCGGCAACAACATGATGCCGCTCCGGTGAAACCGGGGCGGCATTGCTGTGTTTATACATTGTGCTGGTTAGACAGGTCGAACGGCTGCCTGCCTTTGGCGGCTCACCACTTCAATTCGACGCCGACCGTTCCCTGATGCGATTCGAACCCGCTGCGGAATTTGCCGTCGTAGTTGGCATAAAGCCTGACGGTGTTGCTCACGATCCATGAGGCTGCTGCACCGGCATCCGCGCCGTTGCGGCTTTCGCGCACGCCAGCGACGCTGATGGCGTTGTTGCCCAGGCTGACCTGAACGTCGCCGATATTCTGCACGAAGTTATCGACGAACTTGCCATAGGCGGACACATCGATGGCCTGCTGGCCGATGATCCAGTAGTGGCCGACCTCGGCGCCCGCCAGCACGCGCGCCCGTTCGCCATGGGAATCCGCAACCGACACTGGAAGCGTGCCGCCGAATTCCCTGTAACCGTCGGTGCGGGCCGAGATGTATTCGAGCGCGACCTTGGGCACGATCCGGCTCTGGCCGAACGACCAGGAGTAGTTGAGTTCACCGAGCACGCCATCGATGTTGCCGCGATAGTTGGCGGCGGCGGTTCCGAGCGCGGTCGCGCGCAATGCATTGATCTGAGCGAAGCCGTGCACGGCGGCCAGCGCCATGCCCCACGGTCCATTCACGTAGGATGCATTGACGCCGATCTGGGTCATGTTCAGCGCCGCGCTTTGCAGCGCCAGCGGCACGTCGATCTGCGTGCGGCTCTGGTCCGCCGAAAAGCCGATGTTCAGACCGGGCGCGATGGTCGCGCCAATGCCGCCCACGACGCCGATGGTGGAGCGCTTGTCGCCGACGAACGTGCCTTGCGCACCGGTGCGTGCGCCGATGCCATAGCTTTCGGCCCAGGTGCGATAAAGCGGCTCGGCGGTGCTTTGCGATGCGCCGCCACCGCCGGAATTGTTTCGCATTGCGAATCCGTAAGTCGCTTCGCGGTTCATACGCTGGAGAAAGCTGCTGCCGATATCGAACTGGGAGGCGGTAACGGCGAATTGCGAGTTGTTGTCGGTGGCGTTTGGAATCGGAGCGAACTGCGCGTGGGCATTAGACGATGCGCAGGCGGTCGCGGTGGCCGCCACCGCAAATGCCAGTTTCATCCGGCCCAGATTTGTCCGCTGAATTGTCATAAGAAACGGAACTCAAAAGGAATTTGCGCAATCGTCGATGAGATTTGCCCTGAATCCCGCGATGGCGTCAACGCACCGGAGCTGAGAGAAGAGGCGTTGCCGCTGGTCTGTGTTGGCGCTGCCACACGCCAAATGCCGGATTTGACGCGGTCTGGAATTCTTCCAAACCGGGCATGAGGCTTGCTAAGCCGAAATTTTCGTGTTGGGATCGCCGCCGCAATCGGATCTGGGCCGTTCGGCTGTGTGTTTGGAAGACAGAAAAACCTGCAAAAATCAGGAAGCCCGCTAACAGCGCGGCACGCAAAGCGCGTGGCCGCGTCTATTTTTATTTGGGACGAGGAGACGGACGTTGGCAAAAGGTATGGTCAAATGGTTCAACCCGACAAAGGGTTACGGGTTCATCAAGCCTGCGGTGGGTGACAAGGACGTGTTCGTGCACATCTCGGCGGTGGAGCGCGCGGGGCTGACGACCCTCAATGAAAACCAGACGATTGAATACGAACTGGTCGAAAATCGCGGCAAGTCGTCAGCGGAGAACCTGAAGATTTCCTGACCGTCGCATGATCGCTTTTGATTTCCCCGGCCGTCGCGCCGGGGATTTTTGTTTTTGGGCCCGCTCTGGTTTTGAACTTTGCGTGATGGGTTTTTGGCCCTGTGAACCTTGTCGCGTCCGATGCATTGCTCCGGCATGCGAGGGACCGATCATGCATGCGAATATCCGGACTGTTCTTCTGCTCACCGCGGCCGCTTTGACGCTCGGCGCCTGCAACGAAAAAGCCGACGTTCCAATCGCGCAAGGCTACGGTCCGGAACCGGCTTTGCCTGCGCCCAAGCATAACTGGATTCCCACCGTCAATGTCGCGAAGGCGATCGGCTGGCCGTCGGGCGAGAAGCCCAAAGCGGCCGATGGTTTTGCGGTCGCGGCTTTCGCATCGGAGCTCGACCATCCGCGCTCATTGTTCGTGCTGCCCAATGGCGACATTCTCGTTGCCGAAACCAATGCGCCGCCGAAGCCGGACGACAGCGGCGGCATCCGCGGCTTTTTCGAGAAATACGCGATGGGGAAGGCGGGAGCTTCGACGCCGAGCGCCAACCGGATCACGCTGCTTCGCGATGCGGATGGTGACGGCAAGGCCGAAACGCGGACCGTTTTTCTGGAAGGGCTGAACTCGCCATTCGGAATGGCACTTGTCGGCAATGACTTCTATGTCGCCAACAGCGATGCGGTGATGAAGTTCACCTATCGCGACGGCGACACGAAGATCACAACGCCCGGCGTCAAGGTTGCCGATCTGCCCGGCGGACGCATCAATCACCACTGGACAAAAGATCTGGTCGCAAGTCCTGACGGCACCAAGCTCTATGCCACCGTCGGCTCCAACAGCAATGTCGGCGAGAACGGCATCGATGCGGAGAAGAACCGTGCGGGAATTCTCGAAATCGATATCGCCACCGGATCGTCGCGGGTGTTTGCGTCGGGGCTGCGCAATCCGAACGGACCGTCATGGCAGCCGCAGAGCGGCGCACTTTGGGTTGCGGTCAATGAGCGCGACGAAATCGGCAGCGACCTCGTTCCCGATTATATGACGTCGGTGAAGGACGGCGGCTTCTACGGCTGGCCTTACAGCTACTACGGCCAGCACGTGGATACGCGGGTGAATCCGCAGCGGCCAGACCTTGTGGCGAAGGCGATCGTGCCGGACTACGCGCTCGGCCCCCACACAGCGTCGCTCGGATTGACCTTCTATCAGGGCGAACTGTTTCCGGCGGCCTATCAGAACGGCGCGTTCGTCGGCCAGCATGGATCGTGGAACCGGAATCCGCGCAGCGGCTACAAGGTGATCTTCGTGCCCTTCAAGGACGGCATGCCGTCCGGACCGCCGCAGGACATCCTGACCGGCTTCCTCAATGACAACGGTGAGGCGCGGGGCAGGCCAGTCGGCGTCAAGATCGACAAGAAGGGTGCGCTGCTGGTGGCGGACGATGTCGGGAATGTCGTGTGGCGTGTAACGCCTGCGGCGCGGTCGGCGGCTAGATAACTTCAGGCGAAATCAAAGCGTCGTCGGGGCTGCCTTTGGCATCCGTCACGCAGCGGCCGTTCGCAAGACGCGCATTGCCGCTGGCTACGAGGCGCAGGGAGTCCGGATAGATCCGGTGTTCGACCCCGAGCACGCGGGCGGCCAGCGTGTCTGGTGTATCATTATCCAGCACCGCGACCGCGCCCTGCATGACGATCGGGCCGGAGTCCATTTCCGGCACGACGAAATGGACTGTTGCGCCATGGATTTTCACGCCATCGGCCAGGGCCCGTTCGTGGGTATGAAGGCCCTTGTAGGAGGGCAGCAGAGCAGGGTGGATGTTGATCATCCGCCCGTCCCATTGCCTGACGAACCATGGCGTCAGGAGGCGCAGAAATCCGGCGAGGCAGACCAGTTCGATGTTGTGAGCGACGAGCGTGTCCTGCAGTTTCCGCTCGAAGGCCTCGCGGTCCTTGCCGAACGGCTTGCTCTCGATGGTCGCGGTTTCGATGCCGGCTTCGCTTGCCTTCGCGAGTCCCGCGGCACCGGCGATGTTCGAGAGCACCAGAACGATCTCGGCCGGAAAGTCCTGCGCCTTCGCGGCTTCGATCAGCGCGGTCATGTTCGAGCCGCGCCCCGAGATCAGAATGGCGACGCGGCGCTTTGCCATGTCAGTCCGCCAGACCGAGATGGCCGTCGTAGATCACGCGTTCGTCGCTTGAGGCTTCCACGACCTCACCGAGATCGACTACACGTTCGCCGGCTTCGGCAAACGTATCCATGACCTCGACAAGCTGCTCGCGCTTGACGATGGCGACCATGCCGATGCCGCAGTTGAACGTGCGCAGCAGCTCGAGTTCGGCGATGTTGCCTTCGGCTGCCAGCCACTTGAACACGGGTAGCACGGGCACGGCGCTCAGATCGATGCGGACGCCGAGATGCTTTGGCAGCACCCGAGGAATGTTGTCGGTGAATCCGCCGCCGGTGATATGGGCGAGGCCCTTCACCGCACCGGTCTTGCGGATCGCCGCGAGACACGACTTCACATAGAGCTTGGTCGGCGCGAGCAGGGCCGCACCGAGCGTCATCACTGGCGCGAACGGCGCGGGTGCGTCGAACGCGACGCCGGACTGCTCGACGACTTTTCGCACCAGCGAGAAGCCGTTGGAGTGAACGCCCGAGGAGGCGAGGCCGATCACGGCGTCGCCGGGACCGATGTCCTTGTGCGGCAGCAGCGTGCCGCGCTCGGCTGCGCCGACGGCGAAGCCTGCCAGATCGTAGTCGCCGTCCTTGTAGAGGCCGGGCATTTCGGCGGTTTCGCCGCCGATCAGCGCGCAGCCGGATTCGCGGCAGCCTTCGGCAACACCCGCCACGATCGAGGCGGTGGCCCCACGGGCGAGCTTGCCGCAGGCGAAGTAGTCCAGGAAGAACAAGGGTTCGGCGCCCTGGACCACGAGATCGTTGACCGACATGGCCACGAGATCGATGCCGATGCCGCCATGAATCCCGGTCTCGATGGCGATCTTGACCTTGGTTCCAACGCCATCGGTGGCGGCGACAAGGATCGGGTCCTTGAAACCGGCCGCTTTCAGGTCGAACAGGCCGCCGAATCCGCCGATTTCGGCATCAGCACCCGCCCGCGCGGTAGCGCGAACCATGGGTTTGATAAGGTCCACGAGCCGATTTCCGGCGTCGATATCGACGCCGGCGGACGAGTAGGTCAGGCCGGATTTCTGATCGGTCATGCCAAGTTTCCAAGGGTTAGCCGGTGGTTACGTCGTATTTCATGCTGGCGCAATGGCCGGAACGGCCGGCTGTGCATAGCTGCGGGAAATGCGGCCGATAGTCCGGGTGGCAATCCTATGCAAGGGGCGGCCGGGTCGCTAAAACCAAGTGAGCCGGGAAAAAGCGCGTGAATCTGCCGAATATCATTACCCTTATCCGCATCCTGCTGGTGCCGGTCATCGTCTGGGCGATTGCGTCGAACCAGATGACCATCGCTTTCTTTATCTTTGTGGCCGCCGGGGTCAGCGACGCCATCGACGGTTTTCTCGCCAAGCGCTTCAACATGACCACTGAGATCGGCGCGTTGCTCGATCCTGTCGCGGACAAGGCGCTGCTGGTGTCGATCTATGTCACCCTCGGTATCTCGGGAGATATTCCCCGTTGGCTGGTCATACTGGTCGTGTCACGCGACTTCATGATCGTCGGCGCGGTCATCATTTCCTGGATTCTCGACAATCCCGTCCCGATGAAACCTTTGATGGTGTCCAAGCTTAACACCGTGGCCCAGGTGTCCTTCGCGGCGCTGGTGCTTGCGTCGCTGGGCTTCCAGTTCACCGCGTCGCCTTACGAGATCATTCTCGCGGGATGCGTGACCGTGCTGACGCTGTTGTCCGTGTCATTCTATCTCGTGGAATGGGCGCGCCACATGAGCACCACAGCGCCCATTCCGTGATACGATTCCGTTGTTCGATGTTGCGTAAGCCGGATCGTCCGGTCAGGAGTTTTGCGTGGTAGCCCGCGTCCGCCCCCGTCAATTGGTCCTGGCATTGCCGCATGCGGAAAGCCTGACGCGCGACAACTTCATGGAAGGCGCGGCGAATGCGCAGGCGCTTGCGCTTGTCGATGCGTGGCCGGACTGGCCGAACCGCGTCATGATGCTGGTCGGACCCGAGGGCAGCGGCAAAAGCCATCTGGCGGCGATCTGGGCGGCGGAGGCGGGCGCGCGATCGGTTTCGGCCCAGACACTGACGCCGGACAATGTGCCGGGCGAACTTGCCACCGGAGCGCTGGTGGTGGACGATCTTGATCCGGCGTCGTTCGACGAGCGGGCGCTGTTCCATCTGCTCAATCTGGCCCGTGAAGACGAGGCCTATGTCCTGATGACGGGGCGGACGCTGCCGTCGGCGTTCCCGGTCGCACTGCGCGACCTGCGTTCGCGGCTGCGGGCGGTGTCCGTGGTGACGCTGGCACCGCCGGACGATCATCTCTTCCGGGCGCTGATCGTGAAATTGTTCGCGGACCGGCAGACGATCGTGGACGAAAGCGTGGTGAGCTATCTCGCCACCCGCATCGAGCGCTCGTCCGCGGCGGCGCGCCAGGCGGTCGAAGCGCTGGACCACGAAGCCCTGCGTCAGGGGCGGGCCGTGACCCGGGCGCTGGCGGCCGAGGTTCTGAAAGATCCTGCGGCCTGACGGCGCAGGGCTCCGATCCTGGGCTTGGTCCTTAACCAGTCCCGGCGCATCATGTCATCGAACTGTCACGCGATTGGCACATTGTGTCTGTGAAGAATGTCCACACTTCCGGCCGTCGGCACAAATAGGATTTCGGTTCATGGATTCCGCGCAAGGCACTGTTAAAAAAGAAGAAGTTGCGGAAATTGCGCCCGAAAACCTGATCCGGACCAGTCCGGAGCGCTTTATCAACCGCGAGTTGTCCTGGCTGCATTTCAACCGGCGCGTGCTGGAAGAGTCGGTCAATCCCAACCACCCGGCGCTGGAGCGGGTCCGGTTCCTCTCCATCTCCGCCAACAACCTCGATGAATTCTTCATGGTTCGCGTCGCGGGCCTCAAGGCTCAGGTCCGCGAAGGCATCGTCGAGCGCAGCCCGGACGGTTCCACGCCGGCCGAGCAGCTTGTCCAGATCAACGAGACGGTTTCCAAGCTTGCCAATGACCAGCAGGCCATCTGGCGCGATCTTCGCAGCATGTTGTCCGACGTCGGCATCGTTCTGGTCGATGGCAAGGACGTCACCAAGAGCGAAGGCAACTGGATCGAAGACCATTTCCTTCACAACATCTTCCCGCTGCTGACGCCGCTGGCGATCGACCCGGCGCATCCGTTCCCGTTCATTCCGAGCCTCGGCTTCACCATCGCGCTGCATCTCGTGCGCGACTCCGACGGCAAGGCGATGAACGCGCTGATCCGCATGCCGGGCAAGATCGACCGCTTCATTCGCTTGCCCGCAGCCAAGGACGGCTCGGTGCGCCTCATTACGCTGGAGCAGGCGACCGGCCTGTTCATCGGGCGATTGTTCCCGGGCTACACGGTCAAGGGAAGGGGCGCGTTCCGCATCATCCGCGACTCCGAACTGGAAATCGAGGAAGAGGCCGAGGATCTCGTCCGTTTGTTCGAGTCGGCACTGAAGCGCCGCCGCCGCGGATCGGTGATCCGTCTCGAAATCGAAGCGACCATGCCGGACGATCTGCGCGCCTTCGTGCAGCGCGCGCTGTCCACGCCGGACGACGATGTGATGCTGGTGGACGGCGTGCTCGCGATGAACGAACTGTCGCAACTGACACGGCTCGATCGTCCCGACCTCGAATTCACGCCCTACGTGCCGCGCCATCCCGAACGCGTGCGCGACCACGGCGGAGACATCTTCGCCGCGATCCGGCAGAAGGACCTCATCGTCCACCATCCGTATGAATCGTTCGACGTCGTGGTGCAGTTCCTGCAGCAGGCGGCGCGCGACCCCGACGTCGTCGCCATCAAGCAGACGCTGTACCGCACCTCGCGCGATTCACCGATCGTGCGGACGCTTGCGGAAGCGGCCGAAGCCGGCAAGTCGGTGACGGCGCTGGTCGAACTGAAGGCGCGGTTCGACGAGGAAGCCAACATCCGCTGGGCGCGCGACCTTGAGCGCGCGGGCGTGCAGGTGGTTTATGGCTTTCTCGAACTCAAGACCCACGCCAAGCTGTCGCTGGTGGTTCGTCGCGAAGGCGCGGGCCTGACGACTTACGTCCATGCGGGCACCGGCAACTATCATCCGGTCACCGCGCGTATCTACACTGATCTGTCATACTTCACGTCGGACCCGGTGATCGCGCGCGATGCGGCGCGCGTGTTCAACTACATCACCGGTTACGCCGAGCCGCGCGATATCGAGAAGATGGGCGTGTCGCCGCTGACGTTGCGCAAGCGGATGCTCGAGCACATCCACGGCGAAATCAATCATGCGCGGCACGGCAAGCCCGGGGCGATCTGGCTGAAGATGAATTCGCTGGTCGATCCGGAGATCATCGACGCGCTTTATGATGCGTCGCAGGCCGGGGTCTCCATCGATCTCGTGATCCGCGGAATCTGCTGCCTGCGGCCCGGCGTGCCCGGCCTGTCGGAAAACATCCGGGTCAAGTCGATCATCGGCCGGTTCCTGGAACACGGGCGAATCTACTGTTTCGGCATGGGCCACGGCCTGCCGAGTGCGAAGGCGGCTGTGTATATCTCGTCGGCGGATATGATGCCGCGGAACCTCGACCGCCGTGTCGAGGTCCTGTGCCCGCTGCAAAATCCCACGGTGCATCAGCAGGTTCTCGAGCAGATCATGGTCGCGAACCTGAAGGATAATGAACAGAGCTGGCAGTTGTTGCCGGACGGATCGTCAACGCGTATGAAGGCCGCGAAAGGCGAGGAGCCTTTCAATGTGCACAATTACTTCATGACAAATCCGAGTCTGTCAGGCCGTGGAAAGTCGCTTAAAGAATCTTCGCCACGCCGTCTTACGCGCCGTTCAGAGCGCTAGAGGCACGAAGAGCGAACCCGTGGCTCCGGCACCCGTTCAGGAACGGCATCGTCCTGTTCGCAAACCATCGACGACCGTTGCCGTCATCGACATCGGCTCGAACTCGGTGCGCCTTGTCGTCTATGAGAACAAGGAACGCAACCTCGCGCCGGTGTTCAACGAGAAGACGCTGTGCGGTCTCGGACGTGAGGTGCAGTCCACCGGTCTGCTTGCCGAGGATGCGGTCGAGAAGGCGCTGGCCGCGCTGAAGCGCTTCAAGGCGCTTTGCCGGGTGATGAAGGTCGGCGAAGTCTGTGCGATCGCGACGGCGGCCTGCCGTGATGCGAGCAACGGTCCGGACTTCATTGCCAAGGCGGAGCGCATCTGCGGCTGCTCCATTGAAATTCTCTCCGGCGCGCGTGAAGCGAAACTTTCCGCGCTCGGCGTTGCGTCGGGCGTCTACAAGGCGGACGGAATCGTCGGTGATCTCGGCGGCGGTTCGCTCGAGCTGATCGACGTACGCGGTCATCGCCTCAGCCGCGGCGTCACGTTGCCGCTCGGCGGTCTTGCGTTGCAGGATGCATCGCAGGGATCGCTGAAGAAGGCCGCCAAGCTGGTTTCCGATCTCCTGACCGATCTTCCCACCCTGAAAGCGGGCAGCGGCCGGACGTTCTACGCCGTCGGCGGCACATGGCGCGCGCTGGCGCGTATCCACATCATCCAGAGCGGCTATCCGCTGCGCGTGATGCACGGCTATACCATTCCGGCGGACGATGCGTTGTCCTTCGCGCGCCGCCTGCGCCGTCTCGCGGCCAGCAATACATTAGCCGACGTCGAGACCGTGGCCGATGCCCGGCGTCCGCTGCTGACCTACGCAGCCCTCGTTCTCGAATACATCATTCGCATCGCAAAGCCGAAGAACATCGTGTTCTCGACCTATGGCGTGCGCGAAGGCCTGATGTTCGAGATGCTGCCTGAAAAGGAAAAGCAGAAGGACGGACTGATCGCCACGGCGCAGACGCTGAACGCCTTGCGCTCGCGTTCGCCCCGCCATGCCGACGATCTGATCGTGTGGACCGACAAGCTGTTCCGGGTCGCGGGACTGCGTGAAACGGCGGATGAGAAGCGGCTGCGCCATGTGGCCTGCTGGCTCTCCGATGCGGGCTGGCGTGCGCATCCCGATCATCGCGGCGAGCAGACGCTCAATCTCATTACCAATGGCAATTTCGGCGCGGTGACGCACGAGGGCAGGGCGTTTCTTGCGCTTGCCGTCTACTATCGCTATGCGGGCCTCAATGCGGAGAACGAAGCGCCGGAAGCCGTGCGCGCGCTTGCTTCGCCCGCGATGGTCGAGCGCGCCCGCCTGATCGGCGCGATGTTCCGCGTGGCCTTCATGATCTCGGCGGCGCAGCGTGGCGTGCTGCCCCATACGCATTTCCGCAATCAGGGCCGGAAGCTGATTCTGGTGTTCGACAAGCGCGCATCGGAGCTGGCAGCGGATCGCGTGACCAACCGCTTCAAGCAGCTTGCGCGGCTGATGGGACGCACCGGGACCATCGTCAAGTAACCGTGCATCCATTGCAGCGCGTATCGATGTTTGGCACGTTTGTCGCATGACACGCGTCAATTGAAGTAGCCAAACCGGAACGCAATGACCAACGCCACTCTCGACCGCGCCGTCAAGGACATCGCCGAAGACATGATGCAACGGACCGATCGCGGTGACGTTGCGAGTTACATTCCCGAACTGGCGGGGGTCGATGCCGGCTCGTTCGGACTCGTGGTGGTCGATACCAACGGGCATGTCGCCGCCGCGGGCGATGCCGACACCACCTTTTCCATCCAGAGCATCTCGAAGGTGTTCACCCTGACGCTGGCGCTCGGCATGATCGGCGACAAGCTGTGGCAGCGCGTGGGCCGCGAGCCATCCGGCAGTCCGTTTAACTCCATCGTGCAGCTCGAACGTGAGCGCGGCATTCCGCGCAATCCCTTTATCAACGCCGGGGCGATTGCGGTGACAGATGCGATCCTGTCAGGCCACCAGCCGAAGGAAACGCTCGGCGAGATTTTGCGCTTTCTGCAGTTTCTGTCCGGCGACAGTTCGATCTTCATCGACGAGGCGGTCGCCGCTTCGGAGCAGCGGACAGGCTTTCGCAATATCGCGCTGGCGAATTACATGAAATCGTTCGGCGTGCTCGACAATCCGGTGGATTTCACGCTGGGCGTCTACTTCCACCATTGCGCCATCGCCATGTCCTGCCGCCAGCTTGCGATGGCGGGGCGTTTCCTCGCTCACTCGGGGCGCAATCCGTCCACCGGCTTCCTGGTGGTTCAGCCGGAGCGCGCGCGGCGCATCAACGCCATCATGATGACGTGCGGACACTACGATGGCTCGGGTGAGTTCGCTTATCGGGTCGGGCTGCCGGGCAAGAGCGGCGTGGGTGGGGGCATTCTGGCCATTGCGCCCGGGAAGGCCTCGATCGCGGTCTGGGCGCCGGGTCTCGACAGCAACGGCAATTCCAAGCTGGGCCGGATCGCGCTGGAAAATCTCAGCAAGCGCATGAGCTGGTCGATCTTCGGCGCATAAAACCCCCTCAAAGCGAAAGGGCCGAAGCGTTGTGCTTCGACCCTTTTATGGTGCGTCCGTCGCCGGGCTACGCTGCCCGGGGTTCGATCCGGCGGGCGACATCAGTGCTCGCTGCCGTTCTTGGCTTCTTCGATCGCCGCTTCGTGGTACCAGCCGGTGGTGTCAATGGCGGGGGCCTGATTGGCGGCGGGCTGGTTTTCAGCCCGATAACCGACGAGAGCCCTGCGGCCTCCGACTGGGAATTGATAAATCTTTGCCGAGGGCAAAGAGACACTCATGGTCATTGTCAGTCTCCGTTTCTGTTACGCGAGAACGCGTCGAGACTTTTATATAGGAAACAGCCCATATCCTGCGCGGGTTGCCCTATAAAAAGCAGCAAATTGCCAGCAATTTGTGCAACTGCGATTTTGCGCTCTCACTCAGCATGCGCTTGAAAGCTTAACGGCCCCGTCAATACAGCGTTCCTGGCTGGAATCGGCTTAATCGCCGCCGCTGTCGAATGAGGCAGGGGCCGAAAATGATCCGAAAACGCGCACGGCGGTGCAGCACGACCCGAATCGCAGTCAAATATCGGTCGGATTTTGCGGTGGGGCGTCGGCCGTGGCCGCCGCCATCGCTGTGCGGCAAGTTGGCATATTAAATGCTTATTAAGGCGCGGCTGGCCGCCGGACCATTTCGGCGGCAGGCCGGCCTTGGGACCTCCACGACCCCATGCATCGTCAACCACGAGAGACATAAATGACAAAATACAAGCTCGAGTATATCTGGCTCGACGGCTACAAGCCGGTGCCGTCCCTGCGCGGCAAAACTCAGATCAAGGAATTCGACAGCTTTCCGACGCTCGAGCAGCTTCCGCTCTGGGGCTTCGACGGCTCCTCGACGATGCAGGCCGAAGGCCATTCGTCCGATTGCGTGCTGAAGCCGGTGGCCGTTTATCCGGACGCGGCGCGCAAGAACGGCGCGCTCGTGATGTGCGAAGTGATGATGCCCGACGGCAAGACTCCGCATTCGACCAACACCCGTGCGACCATTCTCGATGACGCCGGCGCATGGTTCGGCTTCGAGCAGGAATACTTCTTCTACAAGGACGGACGTCCGCTCGGTTTCCCCGAAGCCGGCTATCCGCCGCCGCAGGGGCCGTACTACACCGGCGTTGGTTATAAGAACGTCGGTTCGGTTGCCCGCGAGATCGTCGAAGAGCATCTCGAATTGTGTCTCGCCGCTGGCATCAACCACGAGGGCATCAACGCGGAAGTCGCAAAGGGCCAGTGGGAGTTTCAGATTTTCGGCAAGGGGTCCAAGAAGGCCGCCGACGAAATGTGGATCGCTCGCTACCTGCTTCTCCGTCTGACGGAAAAGTACGGCATCGACATCGAATTCCACTGCAAGCCGCTTGGCGACACCGACTGGAACGGTTCGGGCATGCACGCCAACTTCTCGACCGAGTATATGCGCACGGTCGGCGGCAAGGATTACTTCGAAGCGTTGATGAAGGCGTTCGACAAGAATCTGATGGATCACATCGCGGTCTACGGTCCGGACAATGACAAGCGTCTGACCGGCAAACACGAGACCGCGCCGTGGAACAAGTTCAGCTACGGCGTCGCTGATCGCGGTGCGTCGATCCGCGTTCCGCACTCCTTCGTCAACAATGGCTACAAGGGCTATCTCGAAGACCGCCGCCCGAACTCGCAGGGCGACCCCTATGCCATCGCGTCGCAGATCCTGAAGACGATTTCCGAAGTGCCTGCCAGCGCGAAGGCGGTCGCCTGAAGTCCTGTTGAAAGTCAGATAGCCTGAGCCATGAGTTACCCCTTTTGGCTCGGGCGACGGCCGGGGAGGAAGTTCGTGGCTTCCGCCCCGGCTTTGCCTTGTGCGCCCGGAAAACGGGTGGAAGGCCTGCAAAGCGTCAACTAGGTACGGCTCATCACAAAGGAGCCGGCCATGATCGCCACAGCAAAAGCGAAGATCCCGATGTCATCCGCGCAGACCCGCGCGGACGCGATGGACTGGTCTGCGATCGCGGACCATCTCGACGGCAACGGCTGGGCGGTCTTGCGCGGTGCGTTGTCCGCGAGCGAGTGCCGCGCGATGGCGGGGCTTTATCCCGACGACGGCATCTTCCGCAGTCACATCGTCATGAGCCGCCACGGCTTCGGGCGCGGCGAATACAAGTACTTTTCATATCCGCTGCCGGACATCGTCGCGGACCTGCGCGCGGCGCTTTATCCGCGTCTTGCGCCGATCGCCAACCGCTGGAATGAGACGATGGAGATCGATATCCGCTACCCCGCCGCGCATGCGGACTTCCTCGCCCGCTGTCATGAGGCCGGACAGACGCGGCCGACACCGTTGCTGCTGCAATACGGCGCGGGCGACTACAACTGTCTGCATCAGGATCTGTACGGAGAGCATGTGTTTCCGTTGCAGGTCGCGATTCTGCTGTCGCAGCCGAATGAGGACTTTACCGGCGGTGAATTCGTGCTGACCGAACAACGCCCGCGCATGCAGTCCCGCCCGGCGGTGGTGCCGTTGCAGAGAGGCGACGCGGTGGTGTTCGCTGTGCATCACCGGCCGGTGCAGGGCACGCGCGGCACCTACCGGGTCAATCTCCGGCATGGCGTCAGCCAGATAAGAACCGGCCATCGTCATACTCTCGGCATCATTTTCCACGATGCGAAGTAGATGATGGATCTGTTCGATGCCATTGGAAGCGATCCGCGTGATGTCCAGCTTGCACCAGGTGCGATGCTGCTCGGCGGCTTTGCCCGCGCCTTCGAGACGCCGCTGATCGAAGCCGTGCGTGCGATTGTCCAGCGCGCGCCGTTCCGGCATCTCGTGACGCCGGGCGGCCATCGCATGTCGGTGGCCATGACCAACTGCGGCGCGGTGGGCTGGGTCAGCGATCGCACGGGCTATCGCTATGATGCCATCGATCCTGACAGCGGCCAGCCGTGGCCGCCGATGCCGGACGTGTTCACACGGCTTGCGCACGAGGCCGCGGCGAAGGTGGGCTTTGCGGATTTTCGGCCCGAGGCCTGCCTCATCAATCGCTACGAGCCCGGCGCGAAGCTCTCGCTGCATCAGGACAAGGACGAACTGGATTTTGCGCATCCGATCGTCTCGGTGTCGCTGGGCTTGCCTGCAACGTTTCTGTTCGGCGGCATGAACCGCTCAGACAAGACCACACGCTACCGGCTGACCCATGGCGATGTGGTGGTGTGGGGCGGCCCGTCACGGCTGGCCTATCATGGCGTATTGCCGCTCCCGGACGGTGAACATCCGCTGCTCGGGCGTCAACGCATCAACCTGACGTTCAGGAAGACGCGGTGAGCGCGACCGTCGGAAAACGCGATAATCTCGCGGTTACATAAAGCCGGGATTGCGCGGCAGGTAACACCTCCAGTCCCCAAATGCGCGGGACGACATCAGCAACATCGGGAAGGTGATCCGCAGCCCGTGGCCGCTCGCAACGTCGAGCGCTGCATCGCTGGCGCCGGGAATAAGCGCCGTTGTCTGCGCCGTGCCGCGTTCAACGGCTAGCGCCAACGCGCTCTGGAATGCCGCGCCAACCATGTCTGATCGCGTCACTGCCAGCGGCCCGATATGGCCGTCGGGATTGATATAGGCATAGCCGACGCACTCATTGCCGTGATGCAGCAGGACGCCTGTCATCGCACTGTCGGCCAGCAGGTAGCGATGATGCTTCTCGCGTGAGACGCCTTGCGCGTGCGCGTCGATGGCAGTCAATTGCCCAAGGTCTGCAATGGAAAGCGGCGTGCTGTGAAGCCTTGGCGGCTTGAGGCGGGCGAGCAGGGTTTCTCGCGTGGCCTTGACGAAATACAGCGGAATTTGCGGATAAAGGCCGTGCCGGATGTAGAGACCCTGCGACACGGTGTTGAAGGCAAATGTGATCAGGGCCTTGTGTGCGGCTTTGTTTTGCTCCGCATGTGCCAAAGTCCGCGCGAGCAATTCGTTGCCGATGCCGCTGCCCTGCTGGCCGGGAGCCACGAACAGTTCAGCAAGAAACCAGAGGTCGCCGCTGACCCAACTGAAGGCGAAGCCGAGAATGGCTCCGTTATCTTCCGCGATCCACAGGCCATCAGGATCGTCGCGGAGGGAGAATAACTGGAAGTGCGCCGGCCGCCGCGACGCCATTTTTCCAAATCCGTGCCGCTCGGTCAGTTCGTTGATGCTGCGAACGACCAGGGCCTCTGCGGTCTCAAGTTCGTTGTCGCGGGCAGGACGGTATACAATGGACATCGGCAACCCCATCCCATTGTCTGATCCTGCCTACTTTATCACTCCCGGTCGACCCGCACCACACGGCCCTTGTCGATGGCGAGGGCAAGTCGGCCCTTCTTGAGCGCGAGCGCCGCTTCGCCGAACAACTCGCGCCGCCAACCGTGCAGCGCGCCGACATCGGCGTTGTCGTCGGCCGCGATCTGTTCGAGATCGTCCACGGTGGCGATCACCTTGCTCGCCACCGCGTGACGTTCCGATGTCATGCGCAGCAGCACTTTCAAAAGTTCGACCGTGGCGCTGCCGCCATTGTTGCCGCGCGGCTTTTCCAGCTTGGGCAGGGTCGAGAGATCGCGCGCGGCGCCGCGCTTTACGGCGGCAATGATGTCCTGTCCCCATTTCGACTTGTCGAAACCCTTCGGCAGGGACCGCAAACCGGCGAGCCGTTCGAGCGTTGCCGGTGCGTGGGTGGCGATGTCGCCAATGGCGTCGTCTTTCAGGATGCGCGAACGCGGCACGTCGCGGGTCTGCGCTTCCTGCTCGCGCCATGCCGCGACTTCCATCAGCACGGCGAGTTCTTTCGGCTTGCGAACGCGAGTCTTCAATCGTTCCCAGGCGCGCTCGGGATGGAAATCGTAGGTCTTGCGCGAGGTGAGAACGTCCATCTCCTCGCTGACCCAGTCGCTGCGCCCGCGCTTCTTGAGATCGGCATCGAGCGCCGCGAACACATCGCGCAGATGCGTCACGTCGGCGACGGCGTAGGTCATCTGCTCCTGCGTCAGCGGGCGATGCGACCAGTCGGTGAAGCGGTGAGTCTTGTCGAGCCGCGTGCCGGTGATGCGTTCCACAAGCTGGTCGTAGGCGATGCTGTCGCCATAGCCGAGAACCATCGCTGCGACCTGGGTGTCGAACACCGGATGCGGAATGATGCCGGCGCGGTGGAAGATGATCTCGATGTCCTGGCGCGCGGCGTGGAACACTTTCAGCACGCTCTCGTTCGCCATCAGTTCGAAGAACGGCGTTAGATCGATTCCGTCGGCCAGCGCATCGATGACGGCAGCCTCATCCGCACTGGCCATCTGCACGACGCAGAGCAGGGGATAATAGGTGGTTTCGCGCAAAAACTCGGTGTCGACAGTGATGACGCTGTGTTTGGCGAGACGATTGCAGAGGGCGGCGAGATCGCCCGTGGTCGAGATAATTTCCATCCGGGGTTAATAGCGCCTTGAGCGGATTTTTCCATGCGAAAATCGGCTGATCCGGCCAGCTTTCAGGGCATGGCACAGGTGGCCCGCAATGTCCGGATATGCCGGGATTCGCGCGGAGAACATTTTTCGCAGCGCACTATCGGATGAAAAATGGTGGTGCCTGACGTTTTATACATGCCGCCTGACATGCGTTATGAGCGTTCGAGGTGAACCTGCGCTGTACGGCTTGCGACCAATGCGTGTCGCTACAAGACGCGCAAGGGCTGGATCGATGGCTGGGATATATCTGGTGAGGATCGGCGTGATCGGCGCGCTGGCGATGATGCTGAATCCGGCGACCAGTTCCGCCTCGCAGTTGAATATCACCACCGTGCCGGTCAGGCCCCAGATCTATATCGCGCCGTCGATGCACATGGGCATCGGCCCGCGCAGTTCCTACGATCTCGATCAGTCGGAGAGGTGCCGTCAGGATCATCTCGTCAAGCGGACCAAGCGCGAGCGCCGCTGCCGGTTCGATCGCTAGTACCCGCTTTCCGAAGTTCGTGATACATCGCAACACTCATCTTAACGAACTTCGGAAAGCAAAGGGTACTAGCAGGACTATGATTCTAGTACCGCTTTCGATTTGAAGTCCCAGTCGTGCGGTTGCCGCAAGTGATGCAGGGACTTCAAATCGGCGGTACTAGGCACCGGAGTCAATGGAGCCATGCAGCCCGCCAAAAGGGCTGCTTTTCGCCGTGCGCTGTGGTGATGTGCGGGCGCTTCATCAGGATTCTCGCGCCCCATGATTACCGGACTGGATCACGCCGTACTTCTCGTTCGCGACATCGAGGCGGGTGTCGCCGGTTATCAGGCGCTGTTCGGCCGTGCCCCGCAATGGCGCGCGCAAAGCGACGGCGCGGCGACTGCAATCTTCGTTCTCGAGAATATGTCGCTCGAACTGATGGCGCCCGCGGGCGAAGGCGAAGCCGCGGACCGCGTGCGCGCCGCGCTCGGCAAGCAGGGCGAAGGACTTGCCAGTCTTCCTTTCGGTGTCGAGGACATCGCGCAGGCGCACCCCCGCCCCTCGGGATCTGGCGTCCGGTCGCGTGCTTACCTGGAAGCGGACCCGCGCCACGGCAGGGACTCACGGCATCCGGATGTTCTTTCTGCAGCGCGAGGAGTGGCTGGCACAATCGCCACCGACGGCAGATGCAACTGTCGACGCGCTCGATCATCTCGTTCTTTCCACGCCCGATCCTGAACGGGCGGCGGCGCTCTATGGCGCGCGGCTCGGCCTCGACATGAAACTGGACCGGACCATCGAAAAGCTCGAGACCCGCTTTCTGTTCTTCCGTACCGGTGGACTGGTTTTCGAGGTCATTCATCGCCTCAAGGAAGGCCGCGTCGATGGCCCGGACACCATCTATGGCCTGTCCTGGCGGGTGGCCGATCTTGACGCCACGCGGACGCGGCTCGCTCAGGCGGGCTTTGAGGTTTCCGATCCGCGCGAGGGCCGCAAGCCGGGCAGCCGGGTCTTCACGGTCCGGACCGGGACGTTCAGCGTACCGACCATCGTCATCCAGCAGGGACGGCGGGCGACGGGTGAGAGTTGAGCATCCGTCAGCGGGATCGTTGATTTTGTTAAGATTTTTTCCGCGATAACGGATACTATCCGTCGCCATCAGGTTGCCGCGTTCCTTCCGCTCGGGTAAACCCTGCGCGCGCATCCTTGCGTTTCACCCCCTGATTCTGTCCTCCGACGCTGGTTTCCAGGATTTTCATGCATCGCTATCGTTCCCACACCTGCGGCGCGCTCCGCGAAGCCGACATTGGTCAAGAGGTCCGGCTCTCCGGCTGGTGCCACCGTATTCGCGATCATGGCGGCCTGCTGTTTATCGATCTGCGCGATCACTACGGCATGACCCAGTGCGTGGTCGATCCGGATTCCAAGGCGTTCGGTCTGGCCGAGAAGCTGCGCGCCGAGTGGGTGGTGAAGATCGACGGCAAGGTCCGCCGCCGCCCCGAAGGCACCGACAATCCGGAACTGCCGACCGGCACGGTCGAAATCTTCATCAACGAGATCGAGGTCCTTGGCGAAGCCGGCGAACTGCCGATGCCGGTGTTCGGCGATCAGGAATATCCCGAAGAAATCCGTCTCAAGTATCGCTTCCTCGATCTGCGCCGCGAAAAGCTGCATCAGAACATCATGACCCGTGGCGCCATCGTCGACTCGATGCGCGCGCGGATGAAGAAGGCCGGCTTCTTTGAATTCCAGACGCCGATCCTCACCGCCTCATCCCCGGAAGGCGCGCGCGACTTCCTCGTGCCGTCGCGCATCCATCCCGGCAAGTTCTATGCGCTGCCGCAGGCGCCGCAGCAGTACAAGCAACTTCTGATGATGTCGGGCTTCGATCGCTACTTCCAGATCGCGCCGTGCTTTCGCGACGAAGACCCGCGTGCCGACCGTCTGCCGGGCGAGTTCTATCAGCTCGATCTCGAAATGAGCTTCGTCACGCAGGAAGACGTGTTCGCGGCGATGGAGCCGGTGATCACCGGCGTGTTCGAGGAGTTCGCGAACGGCAAGCCCGTCACCAAGAAATGGCCGCGCATTCCGTTCGCGGAAAGCCTGCGCAAATACGGCACCGACAAGCCTGACCTGCGCAATCCGCTGGTGATGCAGGATGTCTCCGAGCATTTCCGCGGCTCGGGCTTCAAGGTGTTCGCGCGCATGCTGGAAGATGCGACCAATCAGGTCTGGGCGATCCCCGGTCCGGGTGGTGGCTCGCGCGCCTTCTGCGACCGCATGAATTCGTGGGCGCAGGGCGAAGGCCAGCCGGGTCTCGGCTACATCATGTGGCGCGAAGGCGGAGAGGGTGCGGGTCCTCTCGCCAACAATATCGGTCCGGAACGCACCGCTGCGATCCGCGACCAGCTCGGCCTCAAGGATGGCGACGCCGCGTTCTTCGTCGCGGGCGATCCATCGAAGTTTTGGAAGTTCGCGGGCCTCGCGCGCACCAAGCTCGGCGAGGAATTGAACTTGATCGACAAGGACCGGTTCGAACTGGCCTGGATCGTCGACTTCCCGATGTACGAGTACAACGAGGAAGACAAGAAGGTCGACTTCTCGCACAATCCGTTCTCGATGCCGCAGGGCGGACTCGAAGCGCTGGAAACGCAGGACCCGCTCACCATCAAGGCCTTCCAGTACGACATCGCCTGCAACGGCTATGAGATTGCATCGGGCGGCATCCGCAACCATCGCCCGCAGGCGATGGTGAAGGCGTTCGAAATCGCGGGTTACGGCGAAGAGACCGTGATCGAGCGTTTCGGCGGCATGTATCGCGCCTTCCAGTATGGCGCGCCGCCCCACGGCGGTATGGCCGCCGGTGTGGACCGCATTGTCATGTTGCTTTGCGGTACGAACAACCTGCGTGAAATCTCGCTCTTCCCGATGAATCAGCGGGCAGAGGACTTGCTGATGGGCGCGCCATCGGAAGTCTCATTGAAGCAGTTGCGCGAGCTTCATATCCGGCTCAATCTGCCTCAAAGTTGAATCGCATAACCGTCGCAAGACGGGACTAAACCGGCGGAAGCCGGAGCTTTAAGATACGGAGTCGGTATGGCGTCCAATTTGTCCGAAGAACTTCGCCTCGCGGCGTTGGCCTATCACCGACTTCCCCGGCCCGGTAAATTGGAAATTCAGGCGACGAAGCCTCTGGCGAACCAGCGCGACCTCGCGCTGGCTTATTCGCCGGGTGTTGCCGCCGCCTGCGAAGCGATCGCCGCCGATCCGGCGCAGGCCGCCGAACTTACGACCCGCTCCAATCTTGTGGCCGTCGTCAGCAATGGCACCGCCGTGCTGGGTCTCGGCAATATCGGTCCGCTGGCGTCCAAGCCGGTGATGGAAGGCAAGGCGGTTCTGTTCAAGAAGTTCGCCGGTATCGATGTGTTCGACATCGAGATCGCCGCCGATACCATCGATCGTGTTGTCGAGACCGTGGCCGCGCTCGAGCCGACCTTCGGCGGCATCAACCTCGAGGACATCAAGGGGCCCGAGTGCTTCGAGATCGAGGATCGCCTGAAGGCGCGGATGAAAATTCCGGTCTTCCACGACGATCAGCACGGCACCGCCATCATCGTCTGCGCGGCTGTTCGCAACGCGCTGATGATCAACGGCAAGAATCTTGAAGACGTGAAGATCGTTGCATCCGGTGCGGGCGCAGCGGCGATCGCCTGTCTCAACTTGCTGGTGTCGCTCGGCGCGCAGCGCAAGAACATCTGGGTCTGCGATATCGATGGCCTCGTTTACGAGGGCCGCAATACGCTGATGGACAAATGGAAGTCCGTCTATGCCCAGAAAACCGACAAGCGCACGCTGGCTGATGTGATCGGCGGCGCGGATATTTTCCTTGGCGTATCGGCGGGCGGCGTGCTCAAGCCCGAGATGGTCAAGCAGATGGCGGACCAACCGTTGGTGATGGCGCTGGCCAACCCGACCCCGGAGATCATGCCGGACGAGGCGCGCAAGGTGCGTCCGGACGCGATGATCTGCACCGGCCGGTCGGACTTCCCCAATCAGGTGAACAACGTCCTGTGCTTCCCCTTCATCTTCCGCGGCGCGCTCGACGTTGGCGCGACGGCGATCAACGAAGACATGAAGCGGGCCGCCGTCGATGCGCTGGCGCAGCTTGCGCGCGATCCTCCGTCCGATGCCGTGGTGCGTTTCGACGGCGCCGAGACGCAGGGCTTCGGTCCCGGCTCGCTGATCCCGAGCGCATTCGATCCGCGCCTGATCCTGCGCGTCGCGCCTGCGGTCGCCAAGGCGGCGATGGATTCCGGTGTGGCGACGCGGCCCATCACCGACTTCGATGCCTATATCGGCCAGCTTGACCGCTTTGCGTTCCGCTCCGGTCTTGTCATGAAGCCGGTGTTCGCCAAGGCGAAGACCCAGCCGGTCCGCGTGATCTATGCCGAAGGCGAGGACGAGCGCGTGCTGCGCGCGGTTCAGGTCGTGCTTGAGGAGAAACTGGCGCGCCCGATCCTCGTCGGCCGCCCATCCGTCGTTGCCGCGCGCATCAAGCGCTTCGGCCTTTCGATCCAGGCGGGCACCGATTTCGACCTCGTCAATCCCGAGGACGATCCGCGTTATCGCTCCTATGTGCAGAGCTATATCGATCTGGCGGGCCGTCACGGCATCACGCCGGACGCGGCGCGGACGCTGGTGCGCACCAATGCGACCGTGATCGCGGCGCTGGCGGTGGCGCGCGGCGAGGCCGACGCCATGCTGTGCGGCGTCGACGGCCGCTACATGAGCCACCTGCGGCGCATTCGCGAGATCATCGGCGTGACGCCGGGGCTCACGGATTATTCGGCACTCTCGCTGGTCATCTCCAGCAAGGGCTCGTACTTCATCGGCGACACGCAGATCAGGACCAATCCGACCGCAGAGGAACTGGCCGAGATGGCGGCGCTCGCGGCTGTCCACGTCCAGCGTTTCGGCATCAAGCCGAAGGTCGCGTTCCTGTCGCATTCCGATTTCGGCAGCTACGATTCCGCTTCGGCGCAGAAGATGCGGCAGGCGGCCAAAATCCTGCTGAACGATCATCCGGAAATCGAGGCTGACGGTGAAATGCAGGGCGACACGGCGCTGACCGCCGTGTCGCGCCAGCTTGTGCTGCCGCATTCGCGGCTGGAGGGATCGGCCAACGTCCTGATCATGCCGAACCTCGATGCGGCGAACATCGCCTATCAGATGATCAAGATCCTCGCCGACGCCTTGCCGGTGGGGCCGATCCTGATCGGCCCGGCGCGCCCGGCGCATATCCTGACGCCGTCGGTGACGGCCCGCGGCATTCTCAACATGACGGCGGTCGCGGCGGTGGAAGCACAGGAGCGGGCGGGACGGCAACAGCCGACGCTGTTCGGATAAGGTTTCGTCCTGTATAGTCGGCCCTGTTTGGAATGATGGGGCCGGCCATGCCAGCTCTCGTGACGCTTGGACGCGTTTTATTCGTTGTCCTGTTTGTCTTTTCCGGCGCTTCGAAACTTTTCGACATTGCATCCACCACGCAGGCGATCGCCGAGAAGGTGTCGCTGCCTGTCCTGGTGACGCCGTATACAGGCCAGCTTGAAGTCATCACGGGAATGCCGACGGCACAGTTGATGGCGATCATCGCGGGCGTCGTCGAGGTCGCGTGCGGGCTGTTCATCGCGCTGAATATCGGAACGCGCTTCTTTGCCTGGGTGCTGCTGCTGTTCGTCTGCGTGGCGACGTTCTACTTCCATAATTTCTGGGACATGACCGGTGCGGATCGGATCAACAACATGATCCACGCGCTGAAAAACCTGTCGCTGATCGGCGGGCTGCTGGTCATTGCAGGCTATCCGCGCCAGGTGACGCTGGAAGAGGATCGCTACACCGGGGTTTAACTCCGGTTATGCGTCGCGCCGCCACGCCGTCAGATCGACGCCATGCTCTGCATCCAGCATGCGCGTCTCCGTGGCCTTCAGTCCATGCGCGGCGAGAATCTCCTGCGCGGACCGTTCCGGAATCCCTGGAAAGCCGCCGCGGCCGTTCGGAATTGTCAGGCGATGGGCCTGTGACAGCCAGAACGTATCGTAGCGATCCATGAACATGCCGAACACGGTGGGGCCGCCGATGATGGCTGCCGTGCCGGATGTCACGCCTGCATGGCGGCAGGCGTCCTCGAATGGCGCGCCGGCCGGATTCCACAGGGTGGCTTTGGCATTGGCGGGATCGCGTTCGATGGTAGCGACCTTGTGCGTCACCCAGATGCGCGTGCGCAGGGGTGAGCGCGCCTGATCCTCGAACGAGTGCCGCCCGTGGACGATCAGGTCCGCGCGGTCGAGAGCCGCTTCGAAAAATGTCTGATCGGCGTCGAACTTCAGTTCAGATGGCATGACACCATGCGCGTCCGCCAGCATGCCGTTGGCGGAGAGGATGACATAGCCTTCGATGCGGAGGCGCGGCGAAGTCATGCGCGCGCCAGGCCGCTGTTGTGATCTTGTGAAATTCTCATTCCGAGATGGTTTGTACCACGCTGTCGATCGGACGTGAACTGACCGTCGGCAGCTTGGCGCTTTTCACGACCTCTTCGTCGTATTGAGGAAGGGTCGTCACCGGCGCCTTGGCCTTGACCTGCACCACCTTGTAGCCGCCGGCTTTCAGCCGCTTCATCAGTTCGGGCATGGCTTCGCCGGTGTGCTTCTGGAAATCGTGCATCAGGATGATGCCTTTGCCGTTCTTGTCCAGCTTGGTCATGATCGTTTCGACGATTTTCTCCGCCTTGCGCGCCTTGAAGTCGAACGAGTCGAGATCGCAGGACCAGATCGAGATGTTGCGCTCGCCGAGATAGGTCACCATCGCCGGCGGATGCTGGAGTGCGGGGAAGCGGAATAGCGGCGAAGGCGCGCTGCCGAGCGCCCATTTCACGGCGCTGAAGCCCTTCTCGATCTCCTCCTTGCGCTGATCATCGGTCAGCTTCTTGTTGTTGAGATTGGCATGCGACCAGGTGTGCGAGCCGATGGTGTGGCCTTCGGCCGCAACGTGCTTGAGGATCTCAGGATAATAGGTGGCATGCTTGCCGATGGGGAAGAAGATCGCCTTGGTGCATTCCTCCGCCAGAACCTTGAGAACGGCAGGCGTGTTCACCGGCCACGGGCCGTCGTCGAACGTCAGCACCACTTCCTTGTCGCGCAGGAAATCGAGCTGCTTGAAATGCTCGAAACCGAAACCGGGGCCCCCGGTGGTGTCGATCTGCACCACGCGCGAAACGCCGAGGGCATTCGGATTGGCGCAATTGGTTTTTGCGGCAGTCGGAGCCGCAGGTGAGGGGGCCGGTGTAGGAGCGGCAGCAGGTGTGGTTGACGGGGTTGCAGCAGGGGCTGGCGGAGGGGCGGTGCGTTGCGGGATCAAGGCTTGCGACCAGACACTGGTGAAGGCGCAGATCGAAACAGTAGCGGCGACGAAAAAAGTTGCCTTGAGACGCATTGAAATACCCCTGAACGCGAAATCTCCCGCGTCCGGTGCGTCGGACGCCGACGTAGTCCCCGATCGTCAGCCTAATCCTGCATCGGTGATAGCGCCAACCGGTTTTCAACAGGCGCGTTGGCAGGGTTAATCGGGGTGTCGTCAGGCCGCTATGGAAGGCGCTGCAAAATGAAGCGAACGTCGGATTCAGGACACGAGTGCGCGGGAGATCGCGGTGACGACGCGGGTATCGGTCGGCTCGACGCGCGAGGAAAATGCGTCCGCGATGTAGCCGGCACGTCCGACGGGATACTTATGGAAATTCCAACTTGGGAGGTCG
>Ga0066256_1000611_pt1 | contig 80760 bp, 92 predicted proteins | sample ThiBio_1000_biof_FD_87107 | JGI IMG/M metagenome (GOLD analysis project Ga0066256, IMG submission 87107) | Wastewater bioreactor microbial communities from Cape Town, South Africa - Thiocy_expt_1000_biof (version 2) | ecosystem: Engineered > Bioreactor > Thiocyanate-remediating >... | reverse complement strand
CACCGACGCGCCCGACCGGGCTGCGCAACCCCGACCAACTCCACCCGGCCGGGCGCTCACCGTCGTGCACTACGAGGGGGTCAATATTGGGCGCCGATCCAGGGTCAAGTTTGCGCGCCGATTGACAACCAGCCGGATAATGGGGATCTGGCGCAGCGCTTGGACAGGGTTGAGCTGGCAATCGAGCAGGCCTCGCTCAGCGCCAAGTACACCGACGCATTTGCTGAATACTGCGTGGCACTCAAGCGGGACCAGGAGGCGTTGACTGCGATCCGCTGGATCGCTGTTGCGTTCTCTTTCGTCTTTATCGTGGCGCTTCTAGTAGTGCTTTGGCGCTTCGTCTTTGGCAGCGGCGTGCTGTTCTGGCTGGTCTCTGACGCGGCGCGGACCGCGCTCATCGTGGCCCTAGTTGGTGGTGCCATCACCTTGCTGGTCGTTCTGTTGCGCGGGTCATTTAGAACGATAGCTGAGCGCAACAAGGACGACATGGTGCCTGAGCACCTGAAGACACTCTTGGACGTCGCTAAGACCGTCAGCGGGCGATAATCCGCGCTAGTGGTCGTGGTCACCCGGCTTGTAGTCGGCAAGCCACGGCTCTTTTTGCCCATTGATGAAATCGAAGCCGGTAAGGAGTTCCCGCGTCCATGCCAGAAGCTCCATCTCCTGAATCACGTCCCCTTCAGAGTTATCCTTTAACTCCCGATACGCCGCGGCAAGGCGGCCTAAGAAGCGCCTTTCGAAGGTTGGATCAGATTCACCAAGAGTTTGAACGACGCAGGCGGCAAGGATTGCCACCCCCCTCTTTGCACGATGTAGATCGCTTAGTTCGGCCATCAGAAACCCCCTCAAATGAGTGAGGAAGCCTAGCGCTTCTGCATTGCCTTGTGGACTCGCTTGAGCAGCTTAAGACGCTGGCTCTTAGTGAGCGGCTTCACCAATCCGCCGATAGGTGAGGCGCTTGCCGCGAATGGCTTCAAGCAGCATCACGGTGCGCTCGGTATCTTCGACGCCCAGCTTTGAGCGGCGGTTGTAACGGAAATCGAACTCGGCAAGGTAGCGATGCAAGTGGGCTTCGCCGCAGTGCTGATAAACGCCAGTCATGCCGCGCTTGAACACTGAGAACACGTTCTCGATGGTGTTGGTGTGGACGACCTTGTCGCCTTCATGGCGCACCCACTCATCCTTGGAGTGGTTGACCGAGCGGTGAGCGTCGAAGTCCTTGCCCGGCTGCTTATAGAACTGAGCCTGATCGGTGTAGAGCGTTGATCTACGGTCAGCGTTACGGAACAGGACTTCCTTGACGGTCTCGACGTTGGCGCTTTCGACGTGAAAGGAACGGACTTCACCGCCGCGCTCGACTAGTGCCATGACGGTGCGCTTAAGATAGCCCGGCTTCTTGGGATGCGCGGTGCTCTTGTTCTTGGTGGTGCGCGGTGTCTGATCGTCCTTCGGACCGTAGTACGTTTCGTCCATCTCGACGGTCTTGCCTTCGCCACCCATCGGGCCGCGCGACTTGGGATCAACGGCCATCGCTTCGCGGATACGGTGCGACATGAACCAAGCGGTCTTGTAGGACACGCCCAACATGCGGCTCAGCTGGTGCGAGGAAATGCCCTTCTTGCTCGCGGCCATCAGGTGCGAGGCAAGAACCCACTTGTTGAGCGGGACATGCGAGGACTCGAACACGGTGCCAACGGTGACGGTGAACTGACCGGCGCAGGCGTTGCAGTAATAGAGGCCATCACGATGCGACTTCTTCTTGCCCTCGACCTTGGCAATCGTCGCCCGATCAACGTTGCCGCAGTGCGGGCAAACGGGCCCGTTCGGCCACTGGATAGCTTCCAGATGTTCGCGGGCTTTGTCGGCGTCGGTGTAGATCGGATCGGTGAGGTTCATCGCAGTGCTCCAATGGCTTCAATATGCCAGAGCCGGGCACTTTTGTAAAGTATATAATGTCGAAAATCATTGACATTGCGTAAGAGATACTCGATATGACGTTGCAGATGCTTTGCATGGAGCCTGACATGTCCTTCCGCGAGAAGAACGCCTGGATCGCCTCGATCACGACGCTGGTCGTGTGGGGCTACTATTTCTTCGAGGTCTGGCGCGCCTTTGAGCTGCGCTCGATCGATGGCCTGCTGGTCCGGTTCTGGATCTGCATGGGCATCACGGTGGTCCTGATGCTCGCGCTCAACCTGCTCGCCACACGCAATCCCGGTCGCGACTTCGGGGCCGCGCCCGACGAGTTCGAACGCCAGGTCGATGAGAACGCGACGCTGATCGGGCACCGGCTGCGCGGCTGGCTGCTGCTCGGTCTCGCCGCCGCCTGCCCCTGGGTGAGCACTATGATCGCGCCGGCCTTCCCCGCCGACCCGGCCGGCGCGACGGCGATCTTCATCGCCAACCTCATCCTGTTCGGCCTCGTGGTCACCGAGCTCGTGATCGAGCTCATCCACATCGTGCGCTTCCGGATGGTCGCCTGATGGCCGCCCCTCCTCCCATCACCAACACCATCCGGCGGCTGCGCTTCGACGCCAATGAGATGACGCAGCAGGAACTGGCCGACCGCATCGGCATGACGCGGCAGACCGTCGCCGCCATCGAACAGAACAAATACTCGCCCTCGCTCGAGGCGGCCTTCCGCATCGCCGAAGTGTTCGGCGTGCCGATCGACGCGGTCTTCCAGTGGAAGGCCGGCGAAACCCCGCAACAAAGGACCGAGTCATGATCGCCACCCGCGAAAAGCTGCAACTGCTCTGGGTATTCCTCTTCCTCAACTTCATCTTCTGCGACGTCTTCACCCTGTTCTATGGGCCGACGCTCAACCAGCTGCTGACCGGGACCATCGACGGCGTGGCGATGACGCAGCCCGCCCTGCTCGGCTTCGCCGTGCTGATGGAGCTGGGCATGGTGATGGTGCTGGTGTCGCGCCTCGCGCCGTTCGGCATCGCCCGCTGGGGCAATGTCGCCATCGGCACCCTGCTCATCGCCGTCCAGGTCGTCACGGTGCTCACCCCCGGACTGACCCTCCACTACATGTTCTTCAGTGCCGTCGAGATCGCCGCTCTGCTGTGGATCGTCACCATCGCCTGGCGCTGGCGCAGCGCCGACGCCCCTTCCCTCGCGGCAACCGCCTGAACCCAAGGATCGCAAACATGAAAGCCGTAACCTACCAGACCTATGGCGGTCCCGAGGTGCTGAACCTCGTCGAACTGCCCAAGCCGCAGCCCGCCGCCGGCGAAATCCTCGTCCGCGTGCATGCCACCTCGGTGACCACCGGCGATGTCCGCATGCGGGCCTATGACCTCCCCGCGCCGTTCCGCTTCCTCGGCCGCTTCATGCTGGGCTGGCCAACGCCCAGGAGTCCTGTTCTAGGCTACGACTTCGCCGGCGAGGTCGAGGCCGTGGGCAGCGGCGTCAGCAAGTTCAGGCCGGGCGACAGGGTCTATGGCGGCGCCCTGGGCAGCTATGCCGAATACCGCACCATCGCCGAGACCGGCGCGGTCGCAAAGATGCCCGACGGGCTGAGCTTCGAGCAGGCGGCATCGCTGACCTTCGGCGCGCTCACCGCCGTCTACTTCGTCAAGGCCGGCAAGGTTGGCCCCGACCAGTCGCTGCTGGTGATCGGCGCCTCGGGCTGCGTCGGCGCCTACACCACGCAGCTCGCCACGCACCTGGGCGCCTCGGTCACCGCCGTCTGCTCAGGCCGCAACGCCGACTTCGCGCGAGCCCAGGGCGCCGAGCGCGTGATCGACTACACGTCGGAGGACTATTCGACGAGCGGACCGTACGACGCGGTGATGGACGCCGTGGGCGCCAGCAGCTTCGCGCCGCTCAAGCCTTTAATCAAGCGCGGCGGCGTCTACCTCAATGTGGTGCTGGGAAGCGCCGACCTGCTGGCGCTGCTCAATCCCTTCAAGGACGGCCGCCGCATCGTCACCGGCTCCTTCGACACCACGCAGGCGAGGCTGCTCGCGCTCAACGACCTCATCGACGCGGGCGCCTTCCGCCCCGTCATCGACCGGTCCTACCCGATCGAGCAGATCCGCGATGCGCATGCCTATGTCGACACCAAGCGCAAGCGCGGCTCGGTGGTGGTGACGGTGTAGGGCGGCGGCTGACCGAGCGGCTGCAGCGCCCTGCGCGCAGCCGCTCGAACAGCGCGCGAGAGTGAACTACCGCACGCCGGCGCAGAAATCCTGGATGCGGCTCACAGCGTCTTCGAGCTCACGGTTCGAAGCTGCATAGCTGAGCCGCATGCTTCCGGGCGACCCGAACGCCGTTCCATGGACCAGCGCAACCCCTGTTTCGTCCAGCAGCGCCATGACGAAATCCTCGTCCGTATCGAGCCTGGTGCCGGTCTTGCTGGTCTTGCCCAGCAGGTTCTTGACCGAGGGGAACACGTAGAACGCACCTTCCGGCGTCAGGCAGTCGAGCCCGGTATTGGCATTGAGCCCACGCACCACCAGGTCGCGCCGCTCCTGGAACTTGTTGCGCCAGCCGGCGAGAAATTCCTGCGGTCCGTCGAGCGCCTCGACCGCCGCCCACTGCGCGATCGACGACGGATTGGTCGTCGACTGGCTCTGCAGCTTTGTCATCGCACCGATCAGCTCCTTAGGCCCGGTGCAATAGCCGATGCGCCAGCCGGTCATGGCGTGCGACTTCGACACGCCGTTCATGGTCAGCGTCCGCGGCTGCAGTTGCGGCTCGACCTGCGCCACGGTGGCGAAGCTGCCACCGTCATAGACCAGCACCTCGTAGATGTCGTCGGTGAGGATGTGCACCTGCGGATGCCGCAGCAGCACATCGGTCAGTGCCTTGAGCTCGCTCGCCGTGTAGGCGGCGCCGGTGGGGTTGGACGGCGTGTTGAGGATCAGCCACTTGGTCCGGGGCGTTATCGCCGCTTCGAGCGCCTCAGCCGAGAGCTTGAAGCCGGTCGACGCATCGGCCACCGCGAAGACCGGCGTCGCGTCCGCGAGCCGTACGATCTCGGGATAGCTCACCCAATAGGGCACCGGAATGATCACTTCGTCGCCACGATTGAGCGTCGCGAGCAGCGCATTGAAGATGATCTGCTTGCCGCCCGCCGCGATCATGATCTCCTCGGCCGCGGTGGTGATGTTGTTGTCGCGCTTGAACTTGCGCGCCACCGCCGCCTTGAGTTCGGGAATGCCGTCGACATTGGTGTAGCGCGTCTTGCCCTCGGCCATCGCCCGGATGGCGGCTTCGCGCACATTGAGCGGCGTATCGAAATCCGGCTCACCCGCCGCCAGCGAGATCACGTCGCGGCCATTGCGCTTCATGTCCGCGGCTTTCCGCGTGATCGCAATCGTCGCGGACGGTGCGATGCGCAGGATTGCGTCGGACAGAAAGGCCATTTGTTCCTCCGGGTTGAGCCGGAGGCGTCATAGATGGGCGAATGCAGGAAGGCAACGGGCGCGCTACGCCCCCATCCCCGCCGTCTTCATCAACTGCACGCCGCCCACGCGCCAGCCGTCCGGCTCGCGCGTGAGTTGATAGATCGCCTCGTACAGAACCTGGTCGGGCCCGGTGAAGCGAACCGCCTGCAGCACGACGGTCTCGTTGACCTGCTGATAGGCGCCGAAACTGTGGGTGCGCGAATCCATGATCGCCTCATAGCCCCAGTCGCGGATCGCCTGCTCGAACGCCGCCGGATCGGGGAAGTTCTGCTTGAACGAGGAGGCCGCAAAGCTCAGCGCGGCGGGAGCGTCGTGGACGCGGAAGGCTTCGACCTGCCCGGTGATCACCGCCTGCCACTCGGCGGCCAGGGCACTGTCCTGCGCCCGGGCCGGCGCAGCGAGCAGCAACAGCGAAAGCAGCAGACCCAGCCAGGAGAGCTTCGACATGCGATCCTCCGTCCGCGGCGGAGGGGCTGCCACATTTGCGCCCCGCAATGGTCCGCGCGTCGTCCCATTAGCTACGCGGAATCTCCGCATTGAGTTGGTCCCCTCACGCTGTCGTGAAGTGCACCTGCGTGAGTCGTTCCATGCCCAAATCCGCCGCCCCCGCCGAAACCGAGACCCCGCGCGCCAGAAAGCGCCGCGCCAGGGCGTTCACCACAGCCACTGTGGTGTCGTTCTCGCTCACCCTGTTGGCCGGCAGCGTCGCGGTGCTCACCAATCTCGTGCCGCTCAGCGCCCTGACCTTTGGCGAGCGCATCGACCTGGGCGCCATGCTGTTCGTGGCGCCGGTCCTCGCGCTGGTGCTGGGCATCATGTTCGAGGCCGTGCGCATGGCCATGAGCCGCGAGGCCCTGCCCGAGCCGCGCCGCCAGCAGGTGGTGCGCAACTGGCAGCCAGGCCGCCGCGAGGGCTAGCCGAAAGACTGAGCGAAAGGTCAGTCGCACTGACTTTTCCGGCTTCCCCGATCGGCGCACAGTGACAGCCCGAGAGGAGGAGCCTAGCGATGCAAGTCGAGACTATCCTTCAATCCAAGGGCCGGAACGTGGTCACCGTCACCGCCGGCTCGACGATCGCCGAGGCAGTCGACCTGCTCAACGGCAAGAAAATCGGCGCGGTCGTCGTCGTCGACGGCAAGCGAGTGGTCGGCATTCTGAGCGAGCGCGACGTGGTGCGACACCTCGGCCGGGACTGGGGCGCCTTGGCGAGCCGTCCGGTGAGCGACGTGATGACCAAGGCGGTGGTGACCGTCAGCCGCTTTGCCACCGTCGCCGACGTGATGGAGCGCATGACCGAAAAGCGCATCCGGCACATGCCCATCGTCGACAATGGCGAGCTGGTTGGCATCGTGTCGATCGGCGACGTGGTCAAGCGCAAGATCGAGGAGACCGAGCAGGAAGCAACGGCTCTCAAGGAGTACATCGCCTCCTAGGCCAGCGCCTCGAGCATTTCGGCGATGCCGCGCGTGCGCCGCCCGAGCGCGCGGTCGGCCACCTCGAGCGTGGCGTAGGGCGGATGCTCCTCGCCCACCAGCATGAGCACGCCGCCTGCCGCGTCCGAGCCGCATTGCCACGGCACCACCACGCAGCGCCGCGCCACCTGGCGGCCATCCTCGGCGGCGTAGAACGGCAGTGTAACCTTGGCCGTCTGCCCGCTCAGCGCATCGATGATCGCTGACGTCATCTCGCTGCTGACCTGGATCAGCTTGTTGACCGGCTTGCCCAGTGCATCGTCGCGCGCCGCCAGCCCGTGGCTCCGCGCCCAGGCCGCACTGCAGGCGACAATGCGCAGCGCACGGTCGAGGACGACGACGGGCACCGGCATGTCTTCGACCATGCGGCGGATCAGCCCCGCCCGGCTGATCCCCAGCGCCTCGCGCTCGAGCTCCATGCTCACATCGCGCGTCAGGCCGACCACCTCAGTGACCGCGCCGTCCTCGATCCTCAGATCGGCGATGGTCTCGAGCACCCGGGTCTGGTTGCCAACCCGCCGGCGCCCGATGAAGCGGAACCCCTGCTTGCGCTCAATGGCCCGGGTGATGGTCTCGACGAGGCGCTTGCGGTCGGCCGGAATGTAGGCCCGCACCGCTTCGCCGAGGGAAATGTCGGAGGTGCCCGGCTCCTCGCCGCGCATGCGGGCCGCTTCGGCCGACCAAGTCACGGTCATGGGCAGCACGATGCGGAACTGCGCGAAGCCGGTGTGCCGCTCGAGCAGCCGGCGCACGATGTCCGCGTCGTTGAGCGAAGGCGCCGCCGCCCCATCCTCGAGGGCCGGAAAGAACTCTGAAGTGAGCTGCTGCGTAAACATCGTGAAATACGCATCAAGTGAAACTGGCCGGGAAACGCCGGGACGCGTCCCCGGTTCGCTGCCGCGGAAGATCGCGGTAAACGATCGGTTAGTCCGGCCGCGCCTTTCCAAACTGTCCAAAGCTTCATGCGACCGCAATCTCGCGGGCAGGCGACGCAGCCTAGGCTCCTCACATCGGGATCGCGTCGATCCCACAACCCAGGAGCCTCCAGTGAAGCATTCCGTCGCCCTCGCCGCGCTCGTCGTCACCACCATCGGCCTCACCGCCCTGCCCGTCGCCGCACAGGACCAGACCACGCCGGCCGCCAAGCGCAGCGACCGCGAAGTCCACCGCACCATCGCGCGCAGCGATGGTCCCGGCCACAGCGCCGGCATTCTCGGCCTCGTCTGCTCCGACCGGGGCGCCGAGGCTCTCGAGATCGCCTTCGTGCGCTGGTCGCACCGGCTCGACCTCACCGCCGAGCAGCAGACGCTGTTCGACACCCTGCGCACCAAGGCGCTCACCACCCAGACGAGCTTTGCCGACGAGTGCGAGGCGGCAATGCCGGACCGCACTGCCGACGCCAGGCCCGACCTGCTTGAGGGTCTCAAGGCCCGTCTCGCCGTCGAGGAAGCCAAGCTCACCGCCATGAACGGCCTCCTCCCCGATTTCGAGGCGTTCTATGCCAGCCTCACCGACGCGCAGAAGGCCAGCCTGCAGCCGATGGGCTCGCGCGGCGACGGCCCCGGCGACCGCATGGGCCGCGGCTCCGGCGACGACCGCAACGCCCCGGGCCGCACGCACCGCCTGCCGGCCCCGGGCCGCTGAGCCCTCCCCAGCCGGCGGGAGCCCTCTCCCGCCCGCATGGCGAGCCTCGCCCGCTCGCCGAGGCTCTCGCCCTTGCCGCGGCGGGAGCCTTTTCTTTGCGCAGGCGAACGGCTAGGGGAGTCTCACCCACGCGAGCCTCACGCCATGTCCGCTGCCCTGCCCCTCGACCCCGTGCGCATCCGCGCCGAGTTCCCATCGTTCCGGCAGCCCGAGCTGCAGGGCTTCGCGCATTTCGAGAATGCCGGCGGCTCGTTCACCTCGGCCGACGTGCTCAACCGGATGCGGAATTTCTACTGGAACAACAAGGTCCAGCCCTACGAGCATTTCGGTCCCGGCCGCGCCGCGACCCGGCAGATGGAGGAATCCTACCGCCGCATGGCGCAGGCAATGAACGTCGCGGCCGACTGGATTCATTTCGGTCCCTCGACCTCGGCCAATACCTATGCCCTCGCCCGTGCCTTCGAGACCTGGCTGCGCCCCGCCGACGCCATCGTCGTCACCAACCAGGACCACGAGGCCAATTCCGGCGTCTGGCGCAAGCTCTCCTCGCGCGGCATCGAGATCCGCGAATGGCAGGTCGACAAGCAGACCGGCCATCTCGACCTCGCCGCACTCGATAAGCTGCTCGACAGCAAGGTGCGGCTGGTGTGCATGCCGCACGTCTCCAACGTCGTCGGCGAGATCAACCCGGTCGCCGAGGCGGTCAAGAAGGCCAAGGCCTTCGGCGCCGTCACGGTTGTCGACGGCGTCTCCTACGCGCCGCACGGCCCGCCCGATATCCTCGCGCTGGGCTGCGATATCTACCTGTTCTCGGCCTACAAGGTGTACGGCCCGCACCAGGGCGTGATGGCGATCCGTCCCTCGCTCGCCTCCGAGCTTCCCAACCAGAGCCATTTCTTCAACGAAACCGTGCGCGAGAAGCGGCTCAACCCCGCCGGTCCCGACCACGCCCAGATCGCCGCCGCTTCGGGCATTGTCGACTATCTCGAAAAGGTCGCCGAGATCGCCGGCACGGCCGTGCAGGGCGCCGGACCGTTCCGCGTCGCCCACAATGCGATGCGACAGCAGGAAACGGTGCTGCTCGCGCCCCTGCTCGACTACCTGCGCAAGAAGAACGGCATTCGCCTCATCGGCTCCGACGATCCGGCGAAGCGCGCGCCCACCGTCGCCATCCTCACCGAGCGGCCGGCGCTGCACGTCGCGACTGCCCTCGCGCGCCACAATATCGGCGTCGGCGCCGGAAACTTCTATGCCTATCGCCTGCTCGAAGCGCTCGGCATCAACCCCGCCCACGGCGTCGTCCGCCTTTCCTTCGTGCACTACACCACGCCCGAAGAGGTCGACCGCCTGATCAAGGCGCTGGACGAAGAGCTCTAGGCGCCACATGAACCGGCCCATTGCTGTTGGACTGCTGGTCCTATGCACGGCCCTGTGGGGCCTCGCCTTCGTGTTCCAGAAGGGCGCGATGGAGCACATGGAGCCGCTCACCTTCGCCGGCGTGCGCTACTGGCTCGGCTCGTTCCTGGTGCTGCCGCTCGCCATCTGGGAATACCGCCGCCGCACCGCCGCGGGCGTGACGATCTCGCGCGGCCAATGGGTGCGCATCGGCGTGCTTAGCCTCGCCTTCTTCCTCGGTGTGTGGTTCCAGCAGGTGGCGCTCATCACCACCTCGGTCACCAATGGCGGCTTCATCACCTCGCTCTATGTGATCTTCACGCCGCTCGTCACCTACATCATGCTGCGCACCCGGCCCCATCCGATCATCTATCTGGGCGCGCCGATGGCGCTGGTGGGCATCTACCTGTTGACGGGCGCGCGGCTCGATGCCTTCACCATCGGCGACGTGCAGCTCCTCGCCTGCGCCGTGTGCTGGGGCGTGCAGGTGTCGATGCTGGGCGCGCTGGTGCGCGAAACCGGCATGCCCATCTTCGTGTCCACCATCAACTTCTTCGCCACGGCCTTCCTTGCGAGCAGCCTCGCCTTCGCGCTCGAAACGCCGCAGCTGGGCGGCATGATCGATGGTTGGATTCCCATTCTATATTCCGGCGTCTGCTCGACGGCCATCGCCTTCACCCTGCAGGCCATCGGCCAGCAATATGTGCCGCCGGCCAATGCCGCGATCATCCTCTCGGGCGAAGCGCTGTTCGCCGCCCTTGGCGGCGCGCTGCTGCTCAATGAAAGACTGCCGCCCGTCGGCTATATCGGGGCGGCAGTGATCCTGCTGACGATCGTGATGGTCGAGCTGATCCCGGCGCTGCGCGGCGCCAGGCACGACCCTACTTTGCGGGAATCAGCTTGATGTCTTCGCACACCACCAGATAGACGCAGCCCGAGATCACGAAGCTCTTGCCCGGCCTGAGCCGCATCTTGCCGTCGAGGTCGTACTGGCCGAAACGCATGGTGCCGCGCCAGGTGTTCTCGCCGGCCGCCTTCGCCTTGTTGACCACCAGCTTGCCGATATAGGGCTTCACCTGCTTGGTCGCGGCGCTGCCGCGCGCCGCCAGCAGCGTCACGCACAGATCCTTGTCGCTGCTGCCGCAGGTGACGAGTTCGAAGTCCATCTTGCGGTCGGTGGTTTGGTAGACGCCCAGATTCTGGGCGGCCGTGGCCGGCCCCAGCCCCATCAGCAGCACTCCGCCAAGGGCCGCAGCAGTTCCCAACAATCCGCGCATCGCAATCCGTTCCGTGTTTGTGGTGTCCCCCGGGTCGCGATCATGCGGGCGATTTGGTTTGAATCAAGGCCGCATTGTCATTGTCGCGTCATCGCGGCGTCATCTGCGCCCCCTAGCGTTGCCATCGTCCGGTCCACCCCAACCGCCGGACCGGCCGCAACCCGCCCGCAACGGGACCGGCCCCGCCACATGAGGGACGGCGCGCCAACCGCTTCCCTCCGCCAGCCAACACCCCTCGGCCGCCCTCGCCCGGCGGCCGTTTCTTTGGCCGAATCCGGTGGCCAACGCGGGCGCCGCCTTGCCCCATCGGCCCGCCCTCGGGCAAGAAGGCGTCATGGCAAAGCTCTACTTCTCCTACGCGGCGATGAATGCCGGCAAATCGACGATGCTGCTGCAGGCCGCCTACAACTACCGCGAGCGCGGCATGCGGGCGCTGCTGCTGACCTCCTCGCTCTATGCCGAGGGCGGCGTCGGCATGATCCGCTCGCGGCTGGGCGTCGCCTCGGAAGCCGAGACCTTCACCGATGCCGACGACCTCTACGACCGGGTGCGCGAGCACACGCTCGAGGGCAAGGTCGACTGCGTCTTCATCGACGAGGCACAGTTCCTCACCGGCGACCAGGTCTGGCAACTCGCCCGCGTCGCCGACCGGCTCCGCATCCCTGTCATGGCGTTTGGCCTGCGCACCGATTTCCAGGGCAAGCTGTTCCCCGGCTCCCTCGCTCTTCTCGCCATCGCCGACGAGCTGCGCGAAATCCGTACCATCTGCCATTGCGGCCACAAGGCCACCATGGTGGTGCGCCGCGACATGGAGGGCCGGCCCATCATCGAGGGCAGCCAGGTGTCCATCGAGAAGTCCGTTTACGTGTCCCTGTGCCGCCGGCACTGGGAGGAAGAAGTCGGGCGCTGGCCCGTCACCAAGGCACAGGCATGAAGACCACCGACGACGAGCCGCACGGCAACCTGACGATCCGCACGCTGGCGATGCCGGCCGACACCAACCCGGCCGGCGACATCTTCGGCGGCTGGGTGATGAGCCAGATGGATATCGCGGGCTCGATCGCTGCGGTGGAGCGCGCCAATGGCCGCGTCGTCACCGTCGCCGTCGAGGCCATGACCTTCATCTCGCCGGTCAAGGTCGGCGACATCCTGTGCGTCTACACCTCGATCGAACGGGTCGGCACCACCTCGATCACGGTCGCCATGGAAGCCTGGGCCCGCCGCAACCGCCTTGCCGACCGCGTCAAGGTCACCGATGGCCGTTTCGTCTATGTGGCGCTGGGCGAGGACGGCAAGAAACGCCCGATTTCCGGGACCTGAACCCCGTCATCGGAACCCTTCGCCGGCCCCCGCGTTCCCGCTCCAAGGGGCCAGTGACCCTACCCAAGGAGCGTCCAGTGAAAATCAACACAAAGAAGACCCTGCTGCGGGCGGCGACGGCAACGGCTGTCGTTTGCGCTGCCGCGGTGATGTTCATTCCCGCCGCCGCTTCGGCGGCGCCCGCCGTCGCGACCAGTTCGGTGAACGTCCGCAGCGGCCCCGGCACCTCCTACGGCGTCGTCGACACCCTGCGCCCCGGCGAAAGCGTAGACGTGCTCGGCTGTCGCAGCGGCTGGTGCTACGTCCAGAAATCGGGCCCCGACGGCTATGTCTCGTCGCGCTATCTGCGCCGCGCCAGCGGTGGCGGCGGCAATTTCGAGCCCAATTTCAACCTCAGCTTCAACTTCCCGCAGGGCAGCATCTCGATCGGCTCCGGCGGCGTCGCGATTGGCGTCGGCCCCGGCCGTCCGGATCGCCCGGACCGTCCCGACCGTCCGCCCAGCGGCGCGATGCCGGGCGATGTGTGCTTCTATTCCGGCACCGGCTACAGCGGCTCGCGCTTCTGTATGGATGAAGGCGACATGACGCCCTATGTCGGCGCCGCCTGGAACAACCGCATCTCGTCCATCCGCAATCCCGATGGTCTCAGGGTCACGGTGTGCGACGATGCCGGTTACGACATCTGTCGGACCTATCGCACCAGCGCGCGCTCGCTGGGCAGCTTCGACAACGAGATCTCCTCGATCCGCGTCAGGTAAGGACCTCCAGATCTGATGCAGGATGAGGGCGCTGCACGAAAGTGCGGCGCCCATCTTGCTGCCGGATTTCACAGGGTGTTGCGGCCGCGCCCTTCCGGCCCGCCGCGGGAGGCGCTAGGGTTCCCCGATATTGCCTCGGGGGTGCCTCATGTCGTCGTTCGTCCGCATGCTTTTCGCTGCGACCCTTGCCCTGCTGCTCGTCGCCCCCGCCGGCGCCGTGCAGCCGCGCGGCAGCGCCGCCTGGACCACCGATGGCTGGGTCAATCTGTCGGGTGAGCTCCGCGCCGGCCCCGGCCCGCGTTACGACGTCACCGGCACCATTGAGGAAGGCGTGCGCGTGCGTGTCGATCGCTGCGCCGCGCGCTGGTGCCAGGTCCGCACCGCCACGGCGCGTGGCTGGCTGTCGCTCGACAATCTGAGCTTCGGTCAGGCGCCGGACGGCCTGCTCGCCGGCCCGAAATTCCCCACCCAGCGGGGCGGCGGCGTCGTCTGCTTCTATTCGGGCGAAGGCTTCAGCGGCGTATCGTTCTGCGCCAAGTCCGGCCGCGTCATCCCCGACCTCGCTTTGGTGGGCTACGACAACGAAATCTCGTCGGTCGAGATCAATGGCGCCGCCAGCGCCGTAGTCTGCCGCGACCGCGGCTTCCGCTCCTATTGCGAGGTCGTGGACGTGAGCAAGGGCAGGCTCGACGGCCTGCTGAGCAACGGCATTTCGTCGATCCGCGTCTACTGACGCCACAATCGGCGGCTTTCGCGCCGCCCGTTCAGCGAGCGTTCACCTGCCGTCTGGTTGACTGGGCAGCAGAGTGGGTCGAAGCGCCCGCCGCAACCAGGGACACCTCACATGCTTGCCCGTCTCGCAGCCATTTCCGTCATTGCCTTTGCCGGCCTCACCGCCGCCGCATCGGCCGCTGAGATCGCCTATACCAAGAGCGCTGCCAATCTGCGCGAAGGTCCGGGCACCAGCTACGACATCATCACCACCCTGCCCAAGAACACCGCGCTCCTTGTCGAGGCCTGCACCTCCACCTGGTGCGCCGTCACCACCGACGATGACGACGAGGGCTTTATCGCCAAATCGCTGCTCAAGAAGAACCCGTCGGGCCCCGAGATCCCCTTCAGCATCAAGATCATCATCGGGCCGGAGGGTCCGTTCATCGACTTCGGCGACATCTTCGTCGAAGAGCCCGACGAGCCCGATCCGGATTTCCCGGAGGTTTGCTTCTATCAGCAGGCCAACTTCAAGGGCGCCAATTTCTGCGTCGAAGACGGTGACAGCGACAACGACATCCCGGGCAATTTCGACAACAACATCGAGTCGATCCTGATCTCGGGCGGCCTGGGCGTCGAAGTGTGCTCCGGCGTCAACCATGGCGGCGAGTGCTTCTACTACACCAAGAGCCAGAAGAGCCTGCCCAGCCAGCTCCGCAACAAGATCTCGTCCTACATGGTCGATGGCGGTGACGGCGGCTTCGGCGGCGGCGACGATGACGATGAAGGCGGCAACATCATCATCCTGGAGTAAGCTTCGCTGACGACACTATGGAACGCCGTCCCACACGGGGCGGCGTTCTGCTTTTCGCTGAGGTCGAACGCTAGTTCGTCAGCCCCGGCACCTGCTTGAGGGCACGCTCGAGGTCGGACTGCATGAACGGCTTGCTGAGCCGCGTCAGCGTGCGATCGGCGTCCTCGGGCAGCTCGGCATAGCCGGTGGCAAGGATCACCGGCAGGCCCGGCCACTTGGCGCGCGCCTCCGACACGAACTGCGAGCCGGTCATCTGCGGCATCGCCTGGTCGGTAATCACGAGGTCGAAACCATTGGTGGTCGCGAGCGTCTCGAGCGCCTGCCGGCCCGAATGCACCTCTATGGCCTCGTGCCCGAGATCCTCGAGCATCGCTGTGGTGTTCATCGCCACGAGGACGTCGTCATCGACGACGAGCACGCGCAGCCGGCGCGTCGCACCCGGCTCGGGCGCCACGTCGGCCACCATGTCGTCGGCAACGCTGACCGTCTCCAGGCTGACCGGCATCCACATGGTCACCGTCGTGCCCTTGCCCACCTCGCTCTGGATCGTGACGGTACCGCCCGACTGCTCGGACAGGCCGCGCACCATGGCGAGGCCGAGCCCCGTCCCCTTGCCCGCGCCCTTGGTGGTAAAGAACGGCTCGGTGGCGTTGGCGAGCGTCGCCGCGTCCATCCCCTCGCCAGTGTCGGTAATCGCGAGGCGCACATAATGGCCCGCATCGAGTGCCGCATTGTCCCGTGCCGATGCCTCGTCGGCCCGGATGACGAGCCGGCCCCCCTCGGGCATCGCGTCCTTGGCGTTGACCGCCAGATTGAGGATCGCCAGCTCGAGCTGGTTCTCGTCGATCAGGATGGCCGGCAGCCCTTCGGGCACCTGCGTCTCGATCTGGATCGCCGGTCCCAGCGTGCGCTGCAGCATGTCGGTCATGCCGTCCACCAGCCGCGCTACGTCGACCACGCCGGGCCGCAGCTCCTGCCGACGCGCAAAGGCGAGCATGCGCTGCGTCAGCGTCGCGCCGCGCTGAATGCCCTGCATCGCATTGTCGACCAGCCGCAGCAGCCGTTCGTCGCTCGGGACGCGCTTGCGCAGCAGTTCGAGGCTGCCGCTGATCGCCATCAGCAGATTGTTGAAATCGTGCGCGACGCCACCCGTCAGCCGGCCGATGGCCTCGAGCTTCTGGCTCTGCATCAGCTCCTCATTGGCCTGCGCCAGAGCCGCCTCGGCTTCCTTGCGCTCGGTGATGTCGCGCGTGACCTTGGCATAGCCGATGATCTCGCCACGCTCGTCGCGGATCGCGTCGATCACCACATGGGCCCAGAACCGTGTGCCGTCCTTGCGGACGAGAATGCCCTCATGCTCGAAGCGGCCGGTGCTCCTCGCCTTCTCGAGGCTCTCTCCGGGCAGACCGCGGGCGCGGTCCTGCTCAGTATAGAAGGTCGAGAAATGCTGTCCGATGATCTCCTCGGGCGGGTAACCCTTGATCCGCTGGGCGCCGGAATTCCAGTTTGTCACATAGCCCTGCGGATCGAGCATGTAGATGGCGTAGTCGGTGACCGCCTGCACCAGATGGCGGAACCGCTGCTCGCTGAGCTTGAGCTCCTCCTCGGCCCGGCGCCGCTCGGTGAGGTCGCGCGTGATCTTGGCATAGCCGATCACTTCACCGTCGGGTGCAAGGATCGGATCGATGACGATATGGGCCCAGAACTGGCTGCCATCCTTGCGCACGCGCCAGCCCTCGGCCTCGAACCGGCCCTCCGTCGCCGCCGTGCGCAGCACCCGCGCCGGCAGCCCTGCCGCCTGGTCCTCGGGCGTATAGAAGCGCGAGAAATGCGCGCCGAGGATTTCGGCGGCGGTGTACCCCTTGAAGCGCTGCGCTCCGGGGTTCCAGCTCGCGACATAGCCGTCCGCGTCGAGCATGTAGATGGCGTAGTCAGAGATGGCGTCGATGAGCAACCGATACCGATTGCTGTCTTCGGCGCCCGTAACGACAGTCTCGTTCATGGAACTCCCCGCCGGCGGATAGACGACCCGGCAACTTTGGTAACTTCCATGTGTCGGATTGGTTGCACGCCGGACACCGGCAATTTACCGCGCACGGCCATGAAATCCACCGCCGATGCGCCTATATTGGCGTCGAACGGAGGCCATCATGGATACCAAGACCTACCCCGTCACCCGCACCGACGCCGAGTGGCGGCAACTGCTCACGCCCGAGCAGTACCACATCATGCGCGGCCACGGCACCGAGCGTCCGGGCTCGTGCGCCCTGCTGACCGAGCATCGCCCCGGCACCTTCGAATGCGCCGGCTGCAGCACGCCCCTGTTCGAGGGCAAGGTGAAGTTCGAGAGCGGAACGGGCTGGCCCAGTTTCAACGAGCCGATCCCCGGCTCGGTCGAGAGCACAACCGACCGCAGCCACGGCATGACCCGCACCGAGGTGCATTGCGCCACCTGCGGCAGCCATCTGGGGCACGTCTTTCCCGACGGCCCGCCGCCGACGGGCCTGCGCTACTGCATCAATGGCGTCGCGCTCAACTTCGTGCCCGCGGCGGTGAACGCCTAGTACTGCCGGAAAACGACGACCCCGAGCAGGTTGATCGCCGCCAATACGCCGAAGATCGCCGCGATGAACCCCTGCCCCGCCAGCCACCAGGCCAGCGTGGCAAACCCGAAGATCGCGACCTTGAACACGAGGAGCGGCCCTGGCGACAGGCGCCGCTTCTTGGCTTTGGGGGCAGCCCATATCGCCCAGAGCAGGATCGCCAGCGCCGGCAACGCAAGGGTGAGGACGATCCGCAGCCAGAGGATCGGCGTCGAGCTCCAGCCGGCCAGCGCAAAGCCGGCGAGCATCGCCATCTCGACCGTGAAGGCGAGCGCCAGATTGCCGTTCTTGAGGCTCGTCAGCATGGAGAATCCCTCGGGAGGATTCTCCTCTAGCCTATTTTGCCTTCGTCTTCTTCTTCTTGGCTGGCTTGTCGGCCTTGGCCGGCGCCGCCTGCTTTTGCTCGCCGCAGCCTTGGGTTTGGCCGGCTTTCCCGACGCCGCCCCGCCGGGCTAGCCGTCCGCCCGAATGGCCGCCCTGCGCGGGGCGCTCAGAGTTCGCGTGCCCATTTCCGCGTCGCGATGTAGCGCGCGAGCGCCGGCCCGGTCAGCGTCACGACCAGCAGGCGCCCCGCCTGCATCGCCATCACGAACGGCACATCCACTGCGCTGTTGGCTGCAATGATCGCCACCGAATCCGCGCCGCCCGGGCTCGTCGCGAGATACGCCGTGAGCGGATCGAGGCCCGCCAGCCAGACGAGCAGGAAGGCGAAGGCCCCGCAGGCCGCGATCAGCGCCACGATGCTGCCCACCACCGCCGGCAGCGCCCGCCACGCATGCAGCAGGATATCGCGCGTGAACCGCAGCCCGATGCTCCAGCCGATGAGCGTGAACGCCGTGGCGAGCAGCACCGGCGGCAGCTCGATGCGAAGGCCGGCAAGGTTCTGCAGGAGCACGCCGAGGATCATCGTGAAGAAGATCGCACCCACCGGCATCCGCAGCAGCGTCGCCACCACCATGGCGACGACGATGAGCGCGACCGTCTGCGCGAAGGCAACCGGCTCGACCGGCGGAAACCAGTCGATCGCGGGCAGCGGCGCGCCGCCGGGCACCGCGAGGCGCGCCACCAGCGAGGCCGCGAGCGCCACCAGCGCAACGCGCAGATAGGTCATGAACGCGACGAGCCGCGCATCCGCTCCGAACGCATCGGCCATGATCACGATGGTGGCCGCGGCGCCGGGCGCCGAGCCCCAGATCGCCGTGGTTCCCGGCAGCACCTTGAGCCGCGCGAGGAGGATGCCCAGCCCCGCCGCGACGACCACCACCGAACCGATGCCCAGCGCATAGATCGGCCAGTCCTCGACCAGCTCGACAAACACCGCCGGCGGCAGCGCCTTGGCCATCATCAGCCCGATCACCGCCTGCGCCAGGATGAACAGCGGCCGTGCCACGCGCATGCGCGCGTCGCCGACGCCCAGTACGATCGCCGCGATCATCGGGCCGAGCAGCAGCGCCGCGGGGAAGCCCGCAAGCTCGAGCGGCACGACCAGCGCGACCGAGCCGACGAGCAGCACCGGCCACTGCACGGAGCGCGGCCAGCGCCCGGCGCCGGTCGGCCTTGGTTCAGCGAGAATGGGTGGCTCTGTCATCGGGCAGTCGGGAAGGATGCCCCTCCCTCTGCCCCGGACGCGCCATTGTCAACGCGCTTTGTCGCCCAGTTCGCCCAGCAGCGCCTCGAGCCGCGCCGTGAGCATCGCCAGCACCTTACGCGCGTCGATCACCCGCGTGTGCTCGCGCACCATCGGGATCGCCTCGGCCGCCGCGGCCTCGAACATCTGCGACTGCATGGCGACGACGCCCAGCAGCGTGCGCGCCGCCTCCGCGATCGCCGGATCGCTCCGGCCCGCGGCCCTGACACGCTGCGCCATCGCTTCGAGCTTGATCGTCTCAGCCTGCCACAGGCCGAGCTTCTCCTGCACCGGAGCCACCAATTGTCGCGCGGCCCGGCCGTGCATGACCGCTGCCGGAGTCTCTCGCCGGTTGCGCCCGGCGCCGTCTTCTGAATCGTTCATTGCTTGCGTGTCTCACGCGCCGGGGAGGGCTCAAATAACCAATGTTAGTCGGCCGCAGGAACGCCGTTCGTCCCCGTGCGTTCCCGTGGCAAGCCATTGGAGTTCTTTGCGAATGGCGGATGAGACAATCCTTGCCACCTTCTTTCGGAAGCTCGAAGTCCGCGACGTTGTGACCGCCGCGGAAAAGGTGGCGCTGATCGCCTGCGCGTCCGATATGGTCAGCGTCCCGGCCGGCGGAGACCTCGTGCGCGAGGGCGACCGGCCGGACACTTCGATGTTGGTTCTCGACGGCTTCTCCTCGCGTTATCGCGACGCGCCCGACGGCTCGCGCCAGATCACCGCCATCCACGTCCCCGGCGACTTCGTCGACCTCCACAGCCTGCTGCTGCGCGAGATGGACCACTCGGTCGGTGCCCTCTCGGCCTGCAGTGTCATGCGCTTCCCCCACGCACGGCTGCGGTCCCTGACCGAGACCCACCCGCACCTGACGCGCCTGCTCTGGCTGATGACCCTGATCGATGCCTCGATCCACCGCGAATGGTTGAGCGCCGCGGCCCGCACCGCGCCCGAGCAGATCGCCCATCTCATCTGCGAGCTCTATGTCCGGCTCGGCATCACCGGCCTCATCGCCCCCGACCAATCATTCACCCTGCCGCTGACCCAGACGGCGCTGGGCGAGGCCCTCGGCCTCTCCGCCGTCCACGTCAATCGCAGCCTGCAGCAGCTGCGCTCCGAAGACCTGTTCACCTGGCAGAACCAGACCGTCCGCATTCTCGATTGGGAGAGCCTCAAGCGCCGGGCCTCCTTCGACGACCGTTACCTGCACCTCGTTCGGGAGCCACGCTAGAATGCCGCGCTATTATTTCGACGTTCACGACAGGCAGGGCGTCCATCGCGACGAAGTCGGGCTCGACTTTCCCGACATGGACGCCGCCATCCTCGAAGCGCGCCGGGCCCTGGCCGACATGACGCGCGAAAGCCTCGTGATCGACGGAGCCACCGACCTCGGCATCCTCATCCGCGATGGTGACGAGGCCCCGGTGAACCTCGCCGTCACCATGACAACGGAGCGGCTGGATGAATGAGGCCGGTCGCGGGGTCGCCTGGTTCGGCTTCACCGGCATGATCGAGCCGGACGGCGTCGGTCGCATCGCCGGCGCGCTCAACGCCGCGGTCAATGGCGGCGTCGGCACCGTGCATCTGAGCTTTTCGTCAAATGGCGGCTACGTGGCCGATGGCATCTACCTTCACAACCACATCCGCGCCCTGCCGCTGCATCTGGTGATCTACAATACCGGCAGCGTCGGCTCCATCGCCGTCTCGGTGTTCCTCGCGGCGCACGAGCGCTACTGCTCGCGCCACGCCATGTTCATGGTCCATCCCACCACCATGAGCGCGGAGTCCATGAGTGCCCGGCGGCTGCAGTCAGCGCTTGATGCGGCGCTGGCCGACGATGATCGCACTGACAATATCCTGCGTCAGTACTCGTCCATCCCTGAAGATGTTCTCGCGGCGCGCCGCCACAGCGAAGTCCATATCTCGCCGGGCCGCGCCCTCGAGTTTGGGCTGGTGCAGGGGGTGCGCGAGTTTGCGCTCCCACAGGGGCAGCACATCGTGCAGATCTAGCGGCAAATCCCGCTCTCCTTCTCACGCGAACCCCGGCCGGCAGCTTCCGCCACCGGCCGGGAGAAGTTCAAGACAGCCAGGCTGGCTTACATCTGTTTGTTGATGTCGTTGCCGGCCTTGTCCGGGCTATTCACGTCGCGGCCCAGATCGTCCTGGTTGTCGTCGATCTGGCGGCCCTGCTGGCCACCCTGCTGCTTGCGGTCCTTGTCGAACTGCTGGCCGCCGCCAGTGCCACCCTGCTGGTTGCCCGCACCGCCCTGCTGATTCTGGCGGTTCATGTCATCGGGCTTCTGGTTGTTCTGGTTCTTGTGCTGATCGTGCTGGTTTCCCATGGGATCAATCCTCCGCTTGAGTTGGAACAAACGGCCGGACGCTACGGCTCACCGGACCAACTTCCCCGCGCCGGGCTGGTTCCAAGGCGTTGATTCCTCACGTCGATTGTGATCCCGATTGCCCGCGATTGCGGCACTTCGCACGAAGCGCCCGCCAATCGGGCAGCGGGAGGAAAACATGAAGCAATGCAAGGTCATCCGTGGTGGCGAAGCCTTCCACGGCAAGCAGGGACTGGACTATTTCACCGGCGTTTCCGCCGAGTCGGCGGCCTCGGAAGGCATCTGCATGCACCTTCTCGTCATGCCGCCGGGCGGCAAGGCCAGGCCGCATTATCACGAGGCGCACGAGACCGCGATCTTCATGCTCGAAGGCTCGACGTCCTTCCATCACGGCCCCAATCTCGAGTTTCTCGACGTCGTAAACGAGGGCGATTTCGTCTACATCCCCGCCGGCGTGCCGCACCAGCCGTTCAACCCCACCGACAAGGTGGCCCGCGCCCTCATCGCCCGCACCGATCCCAACGAGCAGGAGAGCGTCGTTCTCATCTGAGCCAACGTTTGGCGTTGACGCCTGCCCCGCAGACCTCCCATTGTGGAGCCTGGGGGAAGACTGAATGACACTGGACGAGGACTTGCTCGATCGCATCTATGAGGCGGCGGCAATTCCCGAATACTGGCCGGATGTGCTTGAACGACTGGCGGCAGTGGGCGGAGCGCAGGCCGGCGCGCTCGTCGCCTATCGCGGGCGTGAGCCCGCCGGTCACACCTCCTCGCGCCTCTATCGCGACGGCTATGACGACTACCTGCGCAACGGCGCCGGCATCGAGAATGTGCGCCCGCTCCGCGCGCTCGACCGCCAGTATCCCGGCTTCCTCTCCGATCTCGAGGTCCAGTCGGCCCAGGAGCTCGCCCGCGACGAGATCTACAACCGCTTCCTCCATCCGTACGGCCTGCAATGGACCGCCGGCACGCTGATCCTCAGTCCCAGCGGCGACCTGCTGCTCGTCGACGTCGCGCGGGCTACGGGCGAGGCGCCGTTCGACCGCGCCTCGCTCGAAGCCATCGACCGGTATCGCCCGCACCTCGCCCGCGCCTCACTGATGGCGTCGCGCCTCGGCCTGCGCGCTGCCAGCGACATGACCGACGCCATGCAGTTGCTCGGCCTGCCCGCAATCGCGCTCAGCGGCCGGGGCCGCGTCGTGGCGATGAATGCGCTGGGCGAAGCGCTCGACGACCGCGTGGTCACACGCGGCGGCGACCGTATCGCGCTCGAGCATCGGGCGGCCGACGGCCTGCTCACCCAGGCCATCGAGGAGACGCGCGCCGGCACGGTGCGCTCCATCCCCCTCCCCGCCAGCGAGGGCCAGTCGGCGCTGATCGTCCATATCCTGCCGCTCACCGGCGCCGCGCACGATATCTTCGCCGCGGCCCGCAGCCTGATGCTGGTTACCGACGTCGCCGCTCCCGAGGCCCCGACGCAGGAACTGCTCGCCGGCCTGTTCGATCTCACGCCCGCCGAGGCGCGCGTTGCCCGCGCCCTCGCCTCCGGCCTGCCGCTCGACCGCGTCGCGGCCGAGTTCGGGCTTTCGGTGCAGACCATCCGCAACCAGCTCGCCGCGGTGTTCCACAAGACCGGCACCAGCCGGCAGGTCGAGCTGCTGCGCCTGCTCGCCGGCAGCGCACCGCTTCGCCGTCCGCTCAGATAGAACGAGGTTCTTTCAGGTGAAGCGCACCGCGCCGATATGCGGCAGGTTGCGGTTGCGCTGCGCATAGTCGATGCCGTAGCCGACAACGAACGTGTCCGGAATCTCAAACCCGATCCAGCGCGCCTTGACATCGACTTCGCGCCGCGACGGCTTGTCGAGCAGCGCGCACACTTCGATGCGCCGCGGATGCCGCGTCCCCAGGATCTCGAGCACATGCTTGAGCGTGTAGCCGGTGTCGACGATATCCTCGACCAGCAGCACGTCGCGCCCTTCGATCTCGCCGCGCAGATCCTTCATGATCCGCACTTCGCGGCTCGACTCGGTCGAATTGCCGTAGCTCGACACCTCGATGAAATCGACCTCGACCGGCAGGTCCAGCTCCCGCACCAGATCGGCGATGAACACGAACGAGCCGCGCAGCAGCCCCACTACGACCAGCTTGTCGGTGCCCCGGTAGTAGTCCGAAATCTCCCGCGCCAGCGCCTCGACCCGCGCCGCGATCGCCTTGGCCGAGATCAACTGGTCGATCACATAGGGTTTGGTGGTCATGCGCGTCGCTCCGTCCGCAGCGCTGATAGCCGAGCCCGCCGCGCCCCTCAAGCCCGCCATCCTTGGCCGTGCATGCCCCAAAAATGGGGTGATCGCCTGATGGCGGCTTGGCTGGCGCGTGAGCTTATTGACAGGACTGCCGCGATAGTCACTCTTTCACTGCGGCGCCGGGAAAATCATCTATGGCCACCGTCAGTTTTGCAACCAGCCCCGCCCCGTCGTTCGATCTGGGTGCAATCCTCCTGAACTATTCAGGGGTCAGCAGCGGCACATCGACGTACTGGTCCTGGGTCACGTCGGCCGCAACGCCGGTCAGCGTCAAACTCACCGGCACCGGCTTCCAGCACGGCCTCTACCCTATCGGCGGCACCGTCACCGGCTTCGAAGTCGATGTCGGCAATGATGGCGTGGTCGACGTTCGGGTGAGCGGCCTCAACTTCAACCTCAGGGACGCGAGTGACCCCCTCGTGGGAGGAGCGCTCGACGACAGCCAGGAGACCGACCTCCTGTGGTCGTTCGCCCTCAGGGGGGCGGACACGATCAACCTCCCGTCCACCTCCAGTCCGGTCAGTATCTTCGCGGGCGACGGGCGCCAGGGTTTGGCGGGCGCGGCCGACACTTTCACCGGGTCAACCTCGACGTACGCCGTCGGCGACTTTCTGTCGGTGAGCGGCAATGACACGATGACCGGCGGCAATGACACGATGACCGCGACGGGCGGCGACCTGGTTGGCGACGTTCCCATCGTCCGCCGTGCCCAATTCACGGGCGGCAACGACGTCCTCACCGCCGCCAGCGGCACGTCGGTCTATGGCGACGTGATAACCGTGGACGAGGGCGGCGTGACGGGCGGCCATGACAGCATCGTTGGCGCGGGGGGCGCGGAGACCCTCTATGGCGACGCAAAGAGTGTGACTGACGGTAGCCTCTACGGCGGCAACGACACTATCCGAGGAGGTGACGGCGCCGACACCATCTTCGGTGACGTGGAGACGACGGCCCTCGCCTCCGTGGTCGGTGGCGACGACCAGCTTTTTGGCGATGCGGGCGACGACAGGCTCATTGGCAATGGCGGCCACGACACGCTCGATGGCGGGAGCGGCAACGACACGCTTGATGGCGGCGACGGCGTCGACATCGCCGTCTATTCCGGCCGGTGGATCGACTACGACATCGTCGCCCAGTCCGGAGGCCAGTACTCGGTCATCGACCGCGTGGCCGGCCGCGACGGAACCGATACCGTTAAGGACATCGAGAGGATACGCTTCTCCGGCGATGGGAGGGTGCGGAGCATGGAGGGCGCGCTCAACGCTGCCCCCCTCGCGAACAACGACACCAACACCGCCGATCCGGTGGTCGAGGACAACGACCTGTTCGCCGCCGGCAATGTGCTCGTCAACGACACCGATGCCGACAGCGATTTCGGCGACGTCATGACCGTCAATGGCGTGCGCACCGGTACTGTGGCGGCCGGCGGCTCCTTCGCGGCAGCCGGCGGCGCGGGCATCAAGGGCACGTTCGGCACCCTGGTGATCGCCGCTGACGGCGCCTACACCTACACGCTCGACAATGCCGACCCCGACACACAGGCCATCCGCCCCGGCCAGACCGCCTCGGATGTCTTCAATTACCTCATCACCGACGCCAAGGGCCTCACCGCCACCGCCCTGGTGACCATCGCCATCGGCGGCGACACCGCCACCTCCATCAAGGGCAACAGCAAGGCCAACAGGATCGACACGATCAAGACCATCAAGGGCCTCGGTGCCACGGAGGAAGAGGACCGGATCGACGGCCGGCAGGGCAACGACACCATCAAGGGCGCCGGCGGCAACGACACCCTGATCGGCGGCGAAGGCAAGGACCAGCTCTATGGTGGCGCCGGCAGCGATGCCTTCGTGTTCAACACCAGGCTGGTGGCCACCAATGTCGACACCATCAGGGACTTCACCCACGACGTCGACCTGCTCATGCTTGACGACAAATACTTCAAGAAGATCGGCGCGGTCCTCGATGTGGGCGAGTTCTACGCCAAGGCGGGCGCCACCAAGGCGCACGACCGCGACGATCGCATCATCTACAACACCAAGAACGGCAAGCTCTATTTCGACCAGGACGGCAGCAAGGGCGGCCACGACGCCATCCATTTCGCCACGCTGAGCACCAAGCCGCTGCTCGACGCGGGCGACTTCCTCATCGTGTAACCCGGAGCCACCATGTCCCTCGTCACGCCTCCTGCTTCCTACGGCAAAGGTTACTACACCAAGGCATTCGTCTTTCGCGGCATCTACGTGCTGGGCAACGACGACGTGTCCGATGAAGCCGTCTACCGGGCGGCCGAGATCGTGTTCAACTCGCTCGCCGGGCTCGACCAGAAGATCATCGACAAGCTGGTGCAATACGGCGCGCGCTTCGCCGTCATTCCCCACGGCACGCCGATCACCGACCTGCCCGACTACGCCGACCTGGGCCCATCGTGGAGTCACTATCGGGGCCTCGGCGGCGTCATCGGCGCCCCCACCTCGTCCAGCGGCGAGGAAAACCTCATTCCGGGCCACCCCGGCGATCCGTATGGCCACTCGGAATCGATCGGTCTGCACGAATGGCTGCACGCCATCGAGGGCATTGGGCTCAAGGCGGGTAATCCGGCGCTGCACAATCAATTCAAGGCTGCCTACAGCAGCGCGCTGCAGCAGGGCCTGTGGGCCAACACCTACGCCGACGACACCTTCTTTGAGTATTTCGCCGAGACCGCGCAGGCCTATTTCAACGACAATCCCGATGTGAGCCCTCCCAACGGGATCCACAATTCCATCAACACCCGCGCCGAGCTCGCGGCTTACGACCCGACCGTGTACGCGCTCCACAGCCGGCTCTTCGGCACGGCTGCCTGGGAGGTCGGCGACTTCTACGGCAGCGAAGCAGCGGACACGATGGTCGCCGGTCCGGGTGGTGGCCGGGTGATGTTCGGCAATGGCGGCGACGACCTCCTGCTGGGCGGCCGCGGCCGCGATTACCTCCTCGGCGGCGACGGCGCCGACACCCTGCGAGGCGGCGCCGGACGGGACGATCTGGACGGCGGCGCCGGGCACGACACCGCCGACTTCACCGACAAGAGCAAGGGCGTCGTGCTCTCGCTCAAGGGCGACAAATTTGCCACCGCCAAGGTCGGCGGAGTCAGCGACGACAAGCTCAAGGGCATCGAATCCGTGCTCGGCAGCAAGCGGGGCGACAAGTTGACGGGCGATGGGCTGGGCAACATGCTCTCGGGCAATTCCGGCAATGACACGCTCAAGGGCGGCAGGGGCGACGACACGCTGAGTGGCGGGGCCGGCGCGGACAGCCTGAGCGGGGGTAGTGGCCTCGACCAGTTCCTGTTCAACCTCGCGCCAAGGAAGTCCAGCGCCGACAAGATCACCGACTTCCGGCACGGCCAGGACAAGATCGCGCTCGACGACGCCGTCTTCGCCGCCATCGGCCCGACGCTCGAGGCCGGCGAGCTGGTCGCCAGGGCCAACGCCACCAAGGCAAAGGAGCTCGACGACCGCCTGATCTACAACACCAAGACCGGCGCCCTGCTCTACGACGCCGACGGCAGCGGCGACGGCGCGGCCATCAAGATCGCGACCCTCACTAACAAGCCGGCCGTCCTCGACATTGGGGACTTCCTCATCGTGTAGCGTAACCCCCTCGACAGAGTTACGTACCTCACGTTACCGTCGGCTGACGGCGCAGTGCGGGAGACGCTGCCCACGACCAGAGGGACCAATGAAGATCACGTCGGTTAAGACGGCCGCCAGCACCGGCCACTGCATGCATTTGTGGGTCAAGATCACGACCGACGCCGGCATCACCGGGCTTGGCGAATGCGTCCATGGCGGCCACCAGTCGATCGCCATCATCAAGGAGCTCGAGGAGCGGCTGATCGGCCGCGATCCCTTCGCCATCGACGCCATCTTCGAGGAAACGCGCCGCAGCCTCGTGTTCGAGGGCGGCTTCGCCGGCGCCCTGATCACCGCCCTCACCGGCATCGAGATCGCGCTATGGGACTTGAAGGGCAAGGCGCTCAACGTCCCCATCTATGAGCTGATGGGCGGCAAGTTCCGCGACGACATTCGCGTCTATGCCGATTGCGAGGTCTCTCCCGGCATGAACATGGCCGAGGTGCAGGCCGTGGTCGACGAAGTCCTCGAAGCCGGCTTCACCGCGCTCAAAGTCGACCTCGACATCCGCGCCTATGGCCACACCGGCAGCGAGACCGGCTGGTACGAAAAGGACAAGTTCAACATGACTCCCAACAAGTGGGAGCATGATCGCATGGTGACACTGGCCGAGATGGTGGTGAAGGCCGCCGGCAACGACGTCGATGTCGCCACCGACCTCCACACCCGCCTCGACAAGCACAGCGCCATCCGCCTCGCGCGCGACCTCGAACATCTGAAGCTGCTGTGGCTCGAAGAGCCCGTGCCGCCCGAGAACATCGACGTGATGGCCGAGATCACCCGCTCGACCTCGACCCCCATCTGCGCCGGCGAGAACCTCTATTTGCGCCACGGCTTCCGCAAGCTGCTCGAAACGCAGGCGGTCGACATCATCATGCCGGACATCCCGAAATGCGGCGGCCTCAGCGAATGCCGCAAGATCGCCGAGATGGCCGACCTCTATTCGATCCCCTTCGCGCCCCACAACGTCTCTTCGCCCATCGGCACCATGGCCTCCGCCCATGTCTGCGCCACCGTGCCCAACTTCCTCGTCCTCGAATTCCACTGGTTCAACCGCGACTACTGGAAGACCATCACCGACGGCGGCGAGATCATCGAGAACGGTCGCATCAGGCTCAACGACCGCCCCGGCATCGGCCTCGAACTGAACGAGGACGTCGCCCGGCAACACCAGTACCCCGGCACCACCTGGTTCGAGTGACCGCCGAGGGGCGGCCGACCGGCGAAGCGGGCTAGCGGGCCCGCTTCTTCTTTTGCGGCGCGCAGTAGATGCCGTAGAGCGTCTCGAGCACCTGCGTCACTTCGGGCGAGGCCACCCGGTAGAACACCGACTGGCCCTCGCGCCGCGTCGCCACCAGCTTCAGCGCCCGCAGCTTGGCGAGATGCTGCGACAGCGGCGACTGCGCGAGGTCCACCAGCCCTGACAGTTCGGCGACGCTGCGCTCCTGCTCCAGCAGATGGCACAGGATCAGCAGCCGCTTGGGATTGGCCATCGCGGTCAGCAGTTCGGCCGCTTCGTCGGCGCGCGGCTCCAGCTCGGTCATACTCATGTTGACATATTAGAATATTCGAATATTAATATCAACAGAACCTTCCTCCGCGAGGACATCGCCATGCTCAATGTCGGCACTCCCGATCGCATCGTCCGCCTGCTCGCCGGCGCGATTCTCATCGCCCTGCCGTTCTTCAATCTACCGCTCTTCGCCAATCCTGTCCTGTGGTGGGGCGCGATCGTGGTGGGTGCCGTGCTGGCGGTCACCGCGGTTATCGGCTTCTGTCCGCTCTACGCCGCTTTCGGTATCCGCACCCGCCGCCGGTCGTAACCCGTCATCCCTCCCTCACAGCAGGACAGTTCCATGTGGCCCTTCACCCGCTCGGATGAACTTTCCTTCCGGCGCATCGACGCGGACTTTGCCGTCGGCGGCCAGGTCCAGCCGGCCGATATCGACAAAGTTAAGGCCGCCGGCTTCAGGAGCATCCTGTGCGCCCGCCCCGACCAGGAAGAAACGGGCCAGCCGGCCTTCGGCCTCATCGCCCAGGCGGCCGCACGGGCGGGGCTCGAGGCGGTGCACATTCCGCTTTCCGGCCAGCTCACCGAAGGCGCCCTGATCCGCATGGAAGAGGCCCTCGACACACTGCCCCGTCCGATCTTCGGTTATTGCCGCTCCGGCGCCCGCGCCGGCTCGCTCTATGCGGCGGTACTGCGCGCCCGGCAATGAGCGCGGCCGGCGTCACTCAAGCGGGTCGGCGTCCAGCGGCCACATCGGCCGCGGAATGCGCTTGAACGGGATCGACGTCCAGTCTGGCGGACACGCACCCGGCGTCGCCACGAACACCTGCTCGCGCACCAGCGGCGCAAACACGTCGCGGTGCTTGTAGAGGTTCTTGAGCCCGATCACGCGCTTGTCCCCCAGTGCGATCCCGTGATGCGTGAACAGCGTCGGCGAGAACACGCCCACGCGCCGCGTATTGAGCAGGATCTCGATCCCCGCCGCCCGGATCACCGCCACGTCGCCCATCGGCACGCGCTCGTCGGTGAGCTGGTCCTGATAGGCATCGCGCTTGAGGAACAGCACGTCGGCATCGACATCGAGCGATGGCCCCGAATGCGGCTCGAACTTGCCGCCGATGCGCAGCCGGACCTTGGCCCCGACCCCCAGCGCCATGCAGATGCCCACCGCCAGCGGATCCCAGAGCGGCCCATACACCGCGTCGCGAATGCCCGCCTCGATGAACGCCCTGACCATGTAGGTCGTGTCGCCCGGCGCGCCGCCGCCCGTCTGGTCCGACGTGTCCGCGAGGAGGATCGGCTTGCCGTCGCCCGGCTCCAGCGCCCGCGCGATGGCCTCCGCGAACGGCACGAAGGGCAGCGTCGCCTCGGCGCGCATCCCGTAGAACCGGCGCCCGAACGCGTCGGCCGCCCGCTGCGCGACGCTGACATCGCGGTCCGCCACGGCGAGCATCTTGGCGCCCGCATTGGGCACGTCCGCCCACGGAAAGCCGTGGTTCAGCGACAGCGACAGGATGCCGCCCTTGCCCTCCGCCGCGAGCATGTCGGCGGTGAACTGCACCATCGGCCCGTTCCGTGTCGTGGGGAACAGTCCCATCGTGCGGCAGTCGAACAGCGCCATCACCGGCTCGATCTCGCCCGCCAGCGTTCGCGCCATCAGCGCGAACAGATCCTCGGCACGCTCCGAATAGTCGATATGCGGATAGGACTTGTAGAACACGATGATATCGCTCACCGCGAGCAGGCTTTCGTCGATATGCGCGTGCAGGTCGAGCTCAAGTCCGATGCGGGTTCTCTCGCCCACCACCGCGCGCAGCCGCGTCACGAAGTCGGCCTCGCAATCGTCATAGCCGTCCGCCACCATCGCGCCATGGAGGAACATCAGCACCGCGTCGAGCGGCCCCGCCTTGGCTGCATCGTCGAGGATGCGGTCGCGCATGTGCTCATAGGCACTGCGCGTGGTGCGGCCCGCCGGCTCGGCGAAGGTGTGGAGGCTCTCGACCACCTCCCAGCCCGCCGCCAGCGCCCGCGCGCGGAACACCTTGGCCGGTGCCGACCACGGGGTCGTGGGCACCGACTCGATGCCCGCCTCGGTCCAGAAGCCGCGGCGGAAATCGTCCAGCCCCGTCGGAAACGATGCGAAGGTGTTGGTCTCGGTGCCCAGCGTCGCGAGGAACACACGCATGCCTTCCATCTCCCTTCGAGAGGCAGTCCCCACGCACTCTAGGGCACCGGGGAGGGTGAGGGAATGGACGGCTGCGTCAGGAGGCCGGCAGCAGGATCGTCACACGAAACCCCCGCCCCGCATCCGAGGTGACGTCTGTCGTGCCGCCGAACAGCGCCGCGATCTCCTCGACGATCGCCAGACCCAGCCCCGCGCCCGGCTTGTCCGCCCGCTCGCGCGCAAAGCGCTGGCGCAGATGCGGCAGCTTCGCCGCTGCGACGCCGGGCCCGGTGTCGGCCACCGTGAGCCGCACGCCGGCCGCATCCCTGTCGACGCCGACGGTGGCCTCCGCGCCACTGCCGGCATAGGCGATGGCGTTCTCGATCAGGTTGCGCAGCAGCTCGCCCAGCAGCATCGCGTCGCCGCGCATCATCGCGCTCTCGGCGCCCTCATAGCCCAGGTCGATGCCCGCCGCGCTCGCCCGCGGCACCAGTTCGGCCGTCTGCGTCTTGGCCAGCGCGGCCAGGTCGATCGTGTCGAGCCGGAGCGCGTCCGATGCGGCCTCGTCGATGCGCGCCAGCAGCAGCAATTGCGCCAGCACGCGCTCGGCATGCTCCACCGCATTGTCCGCCGCCGCGATCGCCGCGCGCCGCTCGTCCTCGGTCTTGGCCCGCTGCGCCAGCGCCAGTTGCGTGCGCATGATGGCCATCGGCGTGCGCAATTGATGGCTGGCATTGCCGGTGAAATGCCGCAGCGCGCCCAGCGCCGAGTCCAGCCGCGTCATGAACGAGTTGATCGTCTCGACCAGCCCTTCCACCTCGCGCGGCACGTCCTGCCGGATCGGGCTCAGATCGTCGGGACTGCGCAGCGCGATGGCGTTGCGCAGCCGGTAGAGCGGCGCCAGCGACAGGCTCACGGCGAACCACACGATCACCGCCGCCGCGAGGATCAGGATCGCCAGCCGCACCGAGGCCTGCACCAGCAGCGACTGCGCGAGCTGGCTGCGTGCAATCGTCGTCTCCGCCACCGTCACCGTGAAGGGGATGGCGCTCACCCCCGACGACGCCGCGCGCTGCAGCGAGCCGAGCCTGATCGCATCGCCGCGAAACACCAGGTCTTCGTAGACGATCTCCGTGCCCGCCCCCGGCACCACCGGCAATTGCTGGTAGCCCGTGATGAACCCGTCCGACCCGTCGACGCGGTAGAACACGCGATCCTGCGCCGACGAGGTCAGCATTTCGAGCGCCACATAGGGCACGTCAACTTCGAGCGTGCCGTCCTCGGTCACGATCACGCGCTCGGCGATGGCAAGGATCGATCCCGCCAGCACGCGGTCCGACACGCGCGTCGCCGTCTGCTGCGCTTCGCGCCAGCTATCGGCCACCGCCAGCGCTGCGATCGCCAGCAGCGCTGCGAGAAGGCCGAGCACGAGCCGGCGCCGCAGCGAATAGCTCTGCGTCACGGCGCTGCCTTGTCGAGATAGTAGCCGAGGCCGCGCGCCGTCTTCACCGTCAGCTCGTACGGCGCCAGGCGCTTGCGCAGTCGCGACACATACTGCTCCACCGCATTGGCGCTGAGGTCGTCGTCGAAGTCGGCCAGCGACTCGATGATCGCCTGCTTGGCCACCACCTTGCCCGCCTTGAGCATCAGCGTTTCGAGCAGCTTCAGTTCGCGCGCCGGCACGTCGAGCGTTGCGCCGCGCGCCGACACCGTGCGGCTAACCGTATCGAGCGTCACATCGCCGAACGACACTTCCGCCGCGTGCAGCCCCGCCCGCCGCCGCAGCAGCACGCGCACCCGCGCCTCGAGCTCAGCCACGTCGAACGGCTTGGTCATGTAGTCGTCGGCCCCGAGGTCCAGCCCCTTGATCCGCTCGTCCATCGCGCCGCGTGCCGTCAGGATCAGCACCGCTGAATTGCTCCGTCGCGCCCGCATCGCGCGCAGCACATCGAGCCCGTCCATTTCCGGCAGATTGAGGTCGAGCACCACGAGGTCGAAATCGGTGGTCGAAATCACTGCATCCGCCGACACCCCGTCGCCGACCACGTCCACGGCATAGCCCGCCGCGCGCAGCACCGCGGCAAGCCCGTCGGCCAGCGTCGTGTTGTCCTCGGCCACAAGTATGCGCATCAATCCTCCCGCGCCGATGCTACCCAGCGCCGCTCCGCCTGCCTATGGCCTTGTCGCTCCCGTTCGGGCAGGCCATGCTGGGCGGATGTTCCGGCTTCTCGCCCTCTTTGCATTCCTCGCCGGCCCCGCCGCGGCCGAAACGCTGGTCTTTCCCCCGCCCGACGGCAATGGGATCGCGCCCATCGTGCGCGTCTATTCGTCGCTCGACACGCCATTGGCCACCCCCATGATCGAGGCGTTCCAGGCACACCACCCCGGCTTCGCCGTTCACTACGAGGAGATGCAGACCGCCGACATCTACGATCGCATCGTGCGCGAAACCGACGCCGGGCTCCCCACCGCCGACTTCGCCTTCTCGTCCTCGATGGATTTGCAGATGAAGCTCGCCAATGACGGCTATGCCCAGCCGAGCCGCGTCTCGCTCTCGGCAAGCTGGCCGCGCTGGGCCAATTGGCGCGACACCGCCTACGCCCTCACCTACGAACCTGCCGTCTTCATCTACAACAAGCCGGCCTTTGCCGACCGTGCCGTGCCCGCCACGCGCGGCGAGCTGCTCGACTATCTCGAGGCCAATACCGACTCCATCTTCGGCCGCATCGGCACCTACGACATCGAGCGCTCGGGCGTGGGCTTCATGTTCTTCTCGCGCGACCAGGAGCAATATGCGGACCTGTGGACGCTGGTGGGCGCCATGGGTGCGGCCGGCGTGAAGCTCTATTCCACCACCTCGGCCATCGTCGAGCGGGTGGCCAGCGGCCAGTTCGTCTTCGGCTACAACATTCTGGGCTCTTACGCCGCCGAGGCGGCCTCGCGGAACCCCGATCTGGGCATCGTCCTGCCGCGCGATTTCACCATCGTCACCTCGCGCATCGGCCTCGTCCCCAAGGCCTCCGAGAACCCCGATCTCGGCCGCCTGCTGCTCGATTTCTTCATGTCGGCCGAGGGTCAGACAATCATGGCCGAAAAGCTGCAGATCGCCGCGCTCAACCCCGATGTCGATGGCGACAACACCGCCAACGCCATGCAGGCCGCCCTTGGCAACCAGCTCCGCCCCGTCCCGGTCAGCCCCGGCCTCATGGTTTATCTCGACCAGGTGAAACGCGCCCGCCTCATCAAGCGTTGGAACGACGCGTTGAGACTGCAGCCGCTGGAAAGTCGCTAGGCGAAAACCAGCGTCAGGTTCGCGACAGCTTCCTGTGGTCACATCGCAGCAAGGGTGAGTCCGGCCAAGACCGGACGACCTGGGAGTCTGGGAGGACTCGGCGACATCTCGGCCATTGGGGCCCCGGGGAACTCCCGCCACGCGCAGCCATTCCGGCTGCCAGAGGAGGATCATATGAAGCACGTCATCGCCGCGAGTATACTCGCCGGTGCCATTGCCCTGCCCTTCGCCGCCATGGCGGCCGACTACACCATCATGGCTCCCGCCGCCCCCGGCGGCGGCTGGGACCAGACCGCGCGCTCCCTCCAGGAGGCCATGACCGCCGAGGGCGTGTCGGGCAATGTGCAAGTCGTCAACGTCCCGGGCGCCGGCGGCACCATCGGCCTCGCCCAGTTCGCGCAGGAAGCCAACGGCAACCCGGACCGCCTGATGGTGGGCGGCTACGTCATGGTCGGCGCCATTCTCACCAACAAATCGCCGGTCACTCTCGACGCCGTCACGCCCATTGCCCGCCTCACCGGCGAATTTGAAGTGATCGTCGTGCCGGCGGCGTCCGAACTGCAGACGCTCGCCGACCTCACGGCCAAGCTCAAGGCCGATCCGGGCTCCGTCTCCTGGGCCGGCGGCTCGGCCGGCGGTACCGACCACATCACGGCGGGCCTGTTCGCCAAGACCGTCGGCGCCGACCCCAAGCTCGTCAACTACATCGCCTTCTCGGGCGGCGGCGAAGCCCTCGCGGCCGTGCTGGGCAACCAGGTCACCGTCGGCATCTCGGGCTATGGCGAGTTCCAGGCCCAGGTCGAAGCCGGTGCCCTGCGCGTCCTCGGCGTCTCGGCGCCCGAGCGGATCGCCATCGTCGATGCCCCGACCTTCAGGGAAGGCGGCGTCGATCTCGTCGTCCAGAACTGGCGCGGCATCTGGGCCGGCCCGGGCCTGAGCGCCGAGCAGGTCGCGGCCATCACCGCCGACGTCGAAAAGACCGTGAACTCCGAATCCTGGAAGAAAGTCCTCGCCGCCAAGGGCTGGAACAACACCTGGCTTGCAGGCGACGATTTCAAGGCGCAACTTGCCACTGAAATCGAGAACACCACCGCCATCCTCAAGGACATCGGCCTCGTTTCGTGACAACTGAGCCGCTCCATCGCAATCCTGAGCGCCGCCCCGACCGGGCGGCGCTTGTTATCGCCGCCGTCCTGCTGGTGCTGGCGGGCATCGTCGCCTGGGACGCAAGCCGCATCGGCGGCGTCGTGCAATACGCGCGGATCGGTCCGCAGACCGTCCCCTACGCCATCGCCATCTGCCTCGCCGGCCTCGGCCTGTGGACCATTGTCGAGGCGCTGCGCGGCGACTTCCCCGAGCGCGAGCCGCAGGAGGCGATGCCGGTCCTGTGGATCGTCGCCGGTCTCCTCGTCCAGCTTCTCACCATCCGCTTCATCGGCTTTTCCATCGCCACGGGCGTGCTCTTCGCCCTGGTCGCGCGCGCCTTCGGCGAGCGTCGCTTCTGGATCAGCATTCCATTCGGCATCGTGCTCTCCATCGCCGTCTGGGTCATCTTCGCGCGCGGCCTGTCGCTCACGCTGCCGCACGGCCCGCTCGAGGACGCACTGATGAACCTGCTCCGACCGAGGACCACCGCCTGATGGGTACCGTCGATCTTCTCATCCAGGGCCTCGGCGTCGCCATCCAGCCCATTAATCTGCTCTACGCGCTGATCGGCGTGACGCTGGGCACGCTCGTCGGCGTCCTCCCCGGCATCGGCCCGGCCACAACCGTGGCACTGCTCCTGCCGGTGACCTACCGGCTCGACCCCGCCGGGTCCCTCATCATGTTCGCCGGCATCTACTATGGCGGCATGTATGGCGGCTCGACCACCTCGATCCTCCTCAACACGCCCGGCGAAAGCGCCTCGATCGTCACGGCGCTCGAGGGCAACAAGATGGCCAAGGCGGGCCGCGGCGGCGCGGCGCTCTCCACCGCCGCCATCGGCTCGTTCGTCGCCGGCCTCATCGCCACCATCGCCCTCGCCTTCCTCGCGCCCTGGGTGGTGAGCTTTGCCCTCGCCTTCGGCCCGCGCGAATATTTCGCGCTGATGGTCCTCGCCTTCGTCACCGTCTCGGCGGCCTTCGGCGATTCCGCTCTGCGCGGCCTCGTCTCGCTGTTTATCGGCCTCACGCTCGGCCTCGTCGGCATCGACCTGCAGACCGGCCAGGCCCGTCTCAGCTTCGGCGTGCCCGACCTGCTCGACGGCATCGAGGTCACCACCCTTGCCGTCGCCATGTTCGCCATCGGCGAAACCCTCTACGTCGCCGCGCAGGGCAAGCGTGCGCCCGCCACCGTCGAGCCGGTCAAGGGTTCGCTGTGGATGAACGCCAGGGACTGGGCCCGCTCGTGGAAGCCGTGGCTGCGCGGCACCGTCATCGGCTTCCCCATCGGCGCCATGCCGGCCGGCGGCGCCGAGATCGGCACCTTCTTCTCCTATGCGCTCGAAAAGCGGCTCAGCAAGCACAAGGAAGAGTTCGGCAATGGCGCCATCGAGGGCGTCGCCGGCCCGGAGGCCGCCAACAACGCCTCGGCCGCCGGCACGCTCGTGCCGCTGCTGACTCTGGGCCTGCCCACCTCCGCCACCGCCGCCATCATGCTCGCCGGCTTCCAGCAATATGGCCTGCAGCCCGGCCCGCTGCTGTTCACCTCCAACCCGCAACTGGTCTGGGGCCTCATCGCCTCGCTGCTCATCGCCAACCTGATGCTGGTGATCCTCAACCTGCCGCTGGTGGGCCTGTGGGTGCGCCTCCTCACCATTCCCAAGCATTGGCTCTATGCCGGCATCCTGCTGTTCGCGACGCTGGGCACCATCGGCGCCAACCCTTCGGTGGTCGAGCTCGGCATGCTGCTGGTCTTCGGCCTCATGGGCTACGCGCTGCGCGTCTTCCACTTCCCCATCGCCCCGGTCGTGGTCGGCCTCATCCTCGGCCCCATGGCCGAGCAGCAGCTCCGCCGCGCGCTGGCGATCAGCCAGGGCGATGTGACGGTGCTGGTCACCTCGCCCATCGCCGCGACGCTGCTGACCCTCGCTGCCCTCGCGCTCATCGTCCCGATGATCCTGCGCGCCCGCGGCCGCGGCCAGGTGCTGACCCAGATGGCGGCCGACAGTGACTGACGCCGTCCGCGCATGGCTCGCATGCGCCCAGGCCACTGACACTCCGGTCTCCAGCGCCCTATTTCCGCCGCAGGAGACCAGAAATGCCCAAAAGCCCACTGACCCTCAGCTTCCACCGCACCTTCGCCGCCCTCGCCGCGGCCGCCCGCGCCGCCAATGCGGTCGAAACCCGCCGCACCCCGCGCGCCGCCGATCTCAAGACCCTCGGTATCGACGAAGCCGCCTTCCAGCGCGTCCAGCTCTAGGCCTTAGGGCCCCTCACCGCATCAGCGCCGGCCGCTTGGGATCGAACGCCCAGCCCGGCACCAGATACTGCATCGCCATCGCGTCGTTGCGACTTCCCGCCGGCAGCGCCCGATACAGCCGGTGCGCCGCCTCGAGCGCGGCCTCGTCGAGCTCGAGGCCCAGTCCCGGCCGCTCCGGCACCGCCACGTGCCCGTCGGCGATGACCGGCGGCTCCGCCGTCAGCCGCTGCCCGTCCTGCCAGATCCAGTGCGTATCGAGCGCCGTGATTTCGCCCGGTGCCGCCGCGCCCACCTGGGTGAACATCGCCAGCGAAATGTCGAAATGGTTGTTGGAGTGCGAGCCCCAGGTGAGCCCCCAGCGCTGGCAGAGCTTTGCCACGTCGATCGAGCCGCGCGGCGTCCAGAAATGCGGATCGGCCAGCGGAATGTCGACGCTGCCCAGCACCACCGCATGGCCCATCTGCCGCCAGTCCGTGGCAATCATATTGGTCGCCACCTTGAGCCCGGTGCGCCGCCGGAACTCCGCCAGCACCTCGCGCCCCGAAAATCCCTGCTCGGCCCCGCACGGGTCCTCGGCGTAAGCGAGGATCGGCTTCAGCCGCAGGCCGATCCGCACCGCCTCCTCCAGCGACCACGCGCCATTGGGATCGATCGTCAGCCGCGCCTCGGGGAAGCGCTCGGCCAGCGCCTCGATCGCCTCGGCCTCGGCGTCCGCCGCCAGCACGCCGCCCTTGAGCTTGAAGTCGCGGAACCCATAGCGCGCCTCCGCCGCCTCGGCGAGTTGCACCACCGCCGCCGCATCCAGTGCCGGCTGGTCGCGCAGCCACAGCCACTCGTCGCCGGTCCCGCCGCTGCGATAGTCGAGCGGCGTTCTGGTCCGGTCGCCGACATAGAACAGATAGCCCAGCATTTCGACGCGGTCGCGCACCTGGCCGTCGCCCAGTAGCTCCGCCATCGGCACGCCCTGGAACTGCCCCATCAGATCGAGCAGCGCGCATTCGAGCGCCGCCACCGCGTGGATCGTCACCCGCAGGTCGAAGGTCTGCAGCCCGCGCCCGCCCGCGTCGCGCCCGGCGAACACCTCGCCCACCTGCCGCAGCAGCGAGCGATAGGAGCCGATGGGCTGGCCCACCACCAGTTCGTGCGCTTCCTCCAGCGTCCGCGCAATTGCCTCGCCGCCCGGCACTTCGCCCAGCCCCGTGTGCCCCAGGCTGTCGGTGAGGATCACGACGGTGCGCGTGAACAGCGGCGCATGTGCCCCGCTCAGATTGAGCAGCATGCTGTCCTGCCCCGCGACGGGCACGACGCGCAGCGATGTGACGACCGGCGTCGCCGCCATCAGCGTTTCGATCCCGGCGCGACGTCGCCATGCGCCTTGATCAGCGCGTCGAGGTCTGCATAGGACTTGGCATCGAGTTCGGTCAGCGGCGGCCGCACCGGCCCGCCGGAGCGGCCGACGATCGTTGCGCCGGCCTTGACGATCGACACCGCATAGCCCTTGCCGCGATTGCGGATCGCCGTATACGGCAGGATGAAATCGCGCAGCCCCGCCTCGATCGTCGCCACGTCATCAGCTCGAACGGCGTTATAGAAGCCGCGCGCAAAGTTCGGCATGAAGTTGAACAGCGCCGACGAATAGGTCGCAACACCCATCGTCAGATAGGGCCGCGCGAACGTCTCCGCCGTCGGCAGCCCGCCCAGATACACCAGCCGGTCGTCCAGCAGGCTCCGCGTCCGCACCATCAGCTCGATATCGCCCACGCCGTCCTTGAGCCCGACGAGATTTGGACATCTCTCGCACAGCCGCGCCACCGTCTCGGCATCGAGGATCGCATTGTCGCGGTTGTAGACGATCACCCCCAGCGATGTGGCCTTGCACACCGCCTCCACATGCGCGGCCAGCCCCGCCTGGCTCGCATTCACCAGATAGGGAGGAAACAGCAATATGCCGTCGGCTCCGGCCCGCTCGGCGCGTCCCGCCAGGTCGATCGCCATCGCCGTACCATAGCCCGCTGCCGACACGACGGGCATCACGCCCTTCACCTCGTCCACCGCCGTGCGCACCACCGTCTCGACCTCGTCGGGCGACAGGCAGAAGAACTCACCCGTCCCGCCTGCCGCGAACACCGCAGCCGGCGCTTGATCGACGATCCAGTTCAGATGTGAACGATACGGTCCCTCGTCGAAGCTCAAATCCGCTTTCATATGCGTGATCGGAAACGACAGCAGGTCCCTGGCGATGGCGCTCGCCATCTCAGCAGGTGCGAAATGCGGCATTCGGCCTTCCCCCTCGGTACCATTCCAGTCCAAGCTAGCGGCGGGAGAAGATGAGGTCGAGTCAAACGACCCACACATGCGGTTGGCCGAGCGAGACGTCTCCGTCTCGTTTGGACCAGAGCAAGAAAGACAGGATGCGGTTGGCCGAGCGAGACGTCTTCGGCTCGCTCGGCCAGAGCAAGAGACGGGACGCGGTTGGCCGAGCGAGAAAGAAGCCAGAGAGGAACAGTCGATGTATGTCGGAACGCAGAACGCGGTGAAGACCGACGACGAGTACCGCCAGTTCGCGCAACTGGGCGTCGTCCATGTCAACGCCGACCCCGACGGCAATCCGCACGACTGGACTCTCGACATCCTCCGGCGCCACCGCGAGCGCCTCGAGGCCTGTGGCCTCGTCCTCGACATGGTGCAGTTGCCGCTCGCCTCGCGCGTCGTCGAGAAGTCGCAGAGCCCCGACATCCTCACCAACGGCCCCGACCGCGACCGCCAGATCGACTCGATCTGCCGGCTCATTGAGAATGTCGCCGCCGCCGGCATCCCCTCGGTCAAGTACAACCTCAATCTCATCGGCATTCCGCGCTCGCCCGACGAGGCCGGCCGCGGCGGCTCGCGCAATGCCTCCTTCCGCTGGGACAAAGTCGACCAGAACGCCCCTCCCGGCCTCGCAGGCGTCCTCAGCGAGGACGAGAACTGGGAGCGTATCGACTACTTCCTCGAGCGGGTCGTCCCCGTCGCCGAGAGCAACAAGGTTCGCCTCGCCTGCCACCCGCATGACCCTTACACCCCGCCCGGCTATCGCGGCGTCACTCGTGTGCTCGGCACGGTCGCGGGCCTCAAGAAGTTCGTGCAGCTGCGTGAAAGCCCCTATCACGGCCTCAATTTCTGCGTCGGCACCGTCGGCGAGAGCCTCGACAATCCCCGCGAGGAGATCGGCCCCGCCATCCGCTGGTTCGGTGAGCGCGGCAAGCTGTTCAACATCCACTTCCGCAACATCAAGGGGCGCCGGCTCAGCTTCATGGAGACCTTCCCTGACGAAGGCGACATGGACATGTGGGGCGTGCTGAAACTCCTCGCCGAGCTCGACTACAAATACATGGTCATGCCCGACCACGTCCCGCATCTGTCGGGCACCGCGGTGGCCGCTCCCGCCCCCGCCGGCGGCGACCATCCGCAGCACGCCGCCACCAAGTCCAACGATGCCATCGCCTTCGCCTACTGCTTCGGCTACATCCGCGCCCAGCTCCAGATCCTCAAGGAACAGTACCCGGACCGCATCGAGATGTAGGGCTGCCGCCCCTCTCATCCGCCCTTGGGACACCTTCTCCCGCGCGGGGAGACGGCCGCTCGCGCTTTAGCAGATCGTCAAGCTTAATGGCGCCTTACCCGCATCCCTCCGAATTTCTCGACCATCGGAACGAAACCGTGAGTCCTGTTCTGTAGGACTACGCACAACCGGCGATTATCGCTCGGGGGCGACGCAGTCCGGGGGGCTGCTGGGGAATGTGTTGTGCTCCGGCGCACGAAAACCATCGTCTTCAACGACGACCCTGACACCGCGATCTATGGCGAGCCCGAACCGTCACCCTCCGCGCGGCGGCCGTTCGAGAGCGTACGCGCGACGTTGCGCAAGGTGCCGCCCGCCGTCCCGGCCTCCGATTCCGAAGCCTTCGAGCCGGCGTCCGCGCCCAACGCCGTGCATGAGCGCATGAACTTCCTTCGCTCCGAATTCGAGAACGAACCCATCAGCCGCGGCTCGCAGGAAAGCCTCGCCGCGCTCCGCGAGGAGTTCCGCCGCAAGCATGTGACCTCCGAGGATGCGCCGGGGCCCGCCTTCGCTTTGCCCTCGCTGGGCGGCTTCAAGGCCTCGCGCCTCATCCTCGTCGCGGTCGCGCTCATCGCCGGCGGTCTCGCCGCCTGGCTCGCGCTCGGCCGCCAGCCCGAACCCGCCCCTGCTCCCGTCATCGAGCAGGCTGCGCCCGTTATCGAGGCGCCCACCATCGACGTGCTCGTCGCGCGGGCGCCCATCGCCGTCGGCACGCGGCTCACCCCTGAGCTGCTCGAATGGCAGAAATGGCCTGAGGCCACCATTCGCACCGAATATCTCACCAGCGCCGCCGCGCCCGAGGCCATGACCGAGCTCGTCGGTGCCGTCGCCCGCAGCGAGCTGCTGGCCGGCGAGCCCATCCGCCGCGAAAAGCTGGGCCAGGCCGGCGCCGGTTACCTCTCGGCCATCCTCGAGCCCGGCATGCGCGCCGTCGCCGTCCCGATCAGCCCGCGCTCCGGTTCGGGCGGCTTCATCATGCCCAATGACCGCGTCGACGTCGTGCTGACCACCGGCAACGATGCCGAACAAAGCTCGCGCACAATCCTCGAAAACGTCCGCGTGCTCGCCATCAACTCCCGCCTTGGCGCCACCCAGACCGAGGCCGCCGCGGCCGATCCGGCCGAGGGCATGTTCGCCGACAATGCGCTCGCCACGCTCGAGCTCGATCCCGCCCAGGCCGAGCTCATCATCAGCGCCGCCAACGGCATGCTGTCGCTCGTGTTGCGCCCCAGTGCCGACGACACCGTCTCGAGCAATGCCGCCGAGCGCGCCGTCAATCAGAACATCCGTCTGACCAGCCCCTTCTGGCTGCAACCGCAGCAACCCGGCTCGAGCGGCACCGCTCCGGCCTATCCCAGTGGAATGTGACGATCGTGTCCAAGCTCCTCCGCATCGCGCTGATCGTCATTGCAGCCGCGCTCGCCGCGCCGGCGTCCGCGCAGACCGTGCATTACGATCTCGCCAGCACCTCGGTGCTGCGCATCAACCTGCCCGTCTCGCAGGCGGTCACCGTCACCATGTCCGACGGCGTCGGCAAGATCGTCTCCGCTGATCCGGCCATCGCCGAGGCGCAGCCGATCACCGATCGCTCGCTCTATCTCGTCGGCCGCAGCTTCGGCACCACCACCGTCAATCTGTTCTCGGCCACCGGCAATCCTGTCGGCCTGCTCGCGGTTGAAGTCGGCGCCGACACCGCCGACATGGCGCGTTCCATCAAGGCGGCGCTGCCCAACTCCAAGGTCAAGGTTTCCGCCATCAACGGCCGCGTGCACCTCAGCGGTTCCATTTCCGACGCCCTCTCCAAGCAGAAGGTGCTCGAGATCGTCGCGCAATATGGCAGCCCGGCCATCGTCGACACCATGACGCTCGAGGGCGGCCAGCAGGTCAATCTCGAAGTCCGCATCCTCGAGGCACGCCGCGACGCCGGCCGCGAGCTCGGCATCGCCTGGGGCGGCAAGGTCGGCCCCGTCGGTGTCAATGTCGCCGACACCAACAGCGGCACCTTCTCGGCCTTCATGACCAACGTCATCTCGGCGGGCCTGGGCATCGACCTCAACGTCACCATCCGCGCCCTTGAGGGCAAGGGTCTCGTCCGCACGCTGGCCGAGCCCAACCTCACCACCCTCTCGGGCATCGGCGCGAGCTTCCTCGCCGGCGGCCAGATCCCGCTGCGCGCCGTCGACAAGGACGGCAATGTGCAGATCGAGTACAAGGATTTCGGCGTCCGCCTCAACTTCACGCCCGTCGTCCTCGATGGCGACCGCATCCAGATCCACCTCTCGCCCGAAGTGAGCGGCATCGGCGGCGTCACGCCCGGCGGCGACCCCGTGTTCAACACCCGCAATCTCGACGCCACGGTCGAGCTGCGCGACGGCCAGTCCTTCTCCGTCGCCGGCCTGCTCCAGAGCGGCACCGAGATGAACCAGGACCAGTTGCCCTGGCTGGGCGACGTCCCGATCCTCGGCTCGCTGTTCAAATCCTCGAGCTTCCAGAAGCACGACACCGAGATGGTGGTCATCGTCACGCCGCGCCTCGTGCGTCCCGCCGTGCCGGGCCAGGTGCTCGCCACCCCGCTCGACCAGACGCGGCCGGCCAACGACTTCGAGTTCTTCGCTCTCGGCCAGGTGGAAGTGACACCCAAGATGATGGAGGCCTTCCAGAAGGGCTCCGGCATCGTCGGCCCCTACGGCTTCATCATCGACCTCGACACCGGGAGCGGCTCATGATCCAGACCAGCAGGAACACCGCTCTAGCGCTCGTCCTCGCCGCCACCCTCACCGGCTGCACCTACGACTACGCCCAGCGCACCGATCGGGTCGCCTTCGGCGCCGGCGACGCCGTCCGCTCCAACATGGCCATCCAGACCATCGATCCCTCCAAGAAGTCGATGAACGACACCACGGACCTAGGCAAGAACGGCAGCATGCCCATCGTCGACGTCGTCGTCCAGGACCCCACCCCCGGCTCGGACTAAGCGCCGGCGATCGCTCGCCGCTCCCACCACCGTGCCGACGGTCCCCTCCTGCCTCGTGGAGAGCGGTGCGCGCCAGCGGTGGGTTCGCCCATTGTTCGTCACTGGGTCGAGCGCGTAGCTGATGTGAGGCAGCAGCTTGAGTGAGCCCTTTCCCTCCATCGAGGAGGGAGGACCGGCGCAGCCGGCGGCTAAGCCTCCGGTCCGGCACAAGTTCGGCGGAACGGCTGTCCGGCCTCGCCGTCCTACGCCCGCGACTGTGCCGCCGCGTCCGCCAGGATCTGGATGTTGTTGCGGACCACCGCATTGCCCGGGTCCAGCGTTTCCGCCTTGCGGAAGTTGGTGAGCGCCGCGCTCAGATTGCCGCGCAGCATGTAGGAATAGCCGACATTGTTGTAGTACTGCGCCGTGCCGCCGGTGATCTCGAACAGCGCCGTATAGACGCGGTCCGACAGGTCGAAGCGGCGGAGCCTGTCGTAGGAAGCGCCGAGCCCGACATAGCCTTCGGCGTTCTTGGGCGAGAGTTCGACAACGCGCTTGTAGAGCGCCGCCGAATGCCCGAAATCGCCGCTGCGGAAATGGCCCTTGGCCTCGGCCAGCGCGGCGTCGGCGGTGTAGTCGCCGATATTGGCCAGCTCTGCCACCTGCTGCTGCTTGCCGCCGAACGAGCTCATCGACCCCATGCTGCTGCATCCCGCGAGCAGCGGCAGGGCAATGGCCAGGGCCAGCCCCGTCTTGAGTGCGCGGTAACGCATCTGTAGTCGCCCCATAGTCTTGCGCGAAGGCACTCTGCCCCCACGATTGCTGGCTTTCACTAGGCCAGCTTTCGGGCCCGGATGGAACGCCATTCGGCCACGGCGCCTAACGCGGGGTTACCCGCCGGCCGCCAATTTCGCCCCTCGCCGTAACCACGTAAATCCCCCCGGCTTGCCGAGTCGCGACCGCCATGCCAATTTGCGCCGGGCGGTCCGGGCGACGCCCCGGGGGAAGACATGGCAACACCGACCACCAACAGCGTCAGCACGTCGAGATACGACACCTCCGTCTTTGACAGCTCGCTCGACACCATGCTCTACGGCGTCAAATGGGGCGGCTCGCTGGGCAAGGGCGTCACCCTCACCTACAGCTTCCCGCAGGATCCCTCCTACTGGGCGTGGGGCTACAGCGAACCCGACAGCTATTACAGCTTCGATGCCGCGCAGATGGCCGCCGCCCGCAGCGCCCTCGCGTCCTGGGCAGCCGTAGCCAACGTCAAGTTCCGGGAGGTCGTCGACACGTCCGAGACCGTTGGCGAAATCCGCTTCGCCTTCACCAACAACATCGACCCCGACGCCGCCGCCCACGCCTATCTGCCCAGCAACCAGCCCCAGAGCGGCGACGTCTGGGTGAGCCCGGACTATCTGTACGACAACCCGGCTCCCGGCTCCTTCTTCCACAATACGCTGATCCACGAGATCGGCCACTCGCTCGGCCTGCGCCATTCGTTCGACGTGGAGCCGCAGTACGACAATTACTTCTATTCGGTGATGAGCTACACGGCGAGCCCGTGGTCGGCCGATGGCGACGGTTACGCCAGCTTCAACCCGACCACGCCGATGTATCTCGACATCCTCGCCATGCAGGCGCTCTACGGGGCCAAGGACCTCAAGTCCAACCACGGCAACACGACCTACGCCTTCTACGACGACTACTATTTCCAGACCATCTTCGACACCGGCGGCAAGGACACCATCGTCTATGCGGGCTCGGACACCTGCTCCATCTCGCTGACCAAGGGCTCGTTCAGCGTCCTGAGCATGGCGATCGACTTCTCCACCGTCACCTCCCGCTCGACCGTCGCCATCGGCCCGGGCACCGTCATCGAGAACGCCCGCGGCGGCAACCAGAACGACACCATCAGCGGCAACTCCTCCAAGAACAAGCTCGAGGGCTGGGGCGGCGACGACAGCATCTGGGGCGGCGGCGGCAAGGACGTCCTCGTCGGCGGTTTCGGCGCCGATCAGCTCAGCGGCGGCAGCGGCAACGATCGCTTCGACTTCAATTCGGTGGCCGAGATCGGCATCTGGAACACCGACATCATCCTCGATTTCAGCCGCAAGAAGGACGACATCGACTTGTCGACCATCGACGCCAATGTGTACCGCGGCGGCAACAACAAGTTCAGCTTCGTCAAGAAGGCCGACATGACCCTCAACGGCAAGGCCGGCGAGCTGTGCTGGTACAAGTCGGGCGGCAACACCTATGTGATGGGCGATGTCGACGGCGACGCCAATGCCGACTTCGTCCTCGCGCTGCTCGGCAGCAAGACCCTGAGCGCGGGCGACTTCATCCTCTAAGCGCCGGCCCGGCCGCTATGCGGTCCGCGTCGGCGTCGCGATGGCGAGCCCCAGCGCCATCAGCGCGAGCGGCACGCTGGCATAAGCCAGCGCATCGGCGCCCCAGCCGTCGACGATCGCGCCGCCCGCCCCCGCGGCAATCGCCACGCCCATATTGAACGCCGTCAGGTTCAGCGAGATCGCCACCGGCACCGAGTTCGGCGCGAGGTGCGCCATCTCGCTGCAATGGGCGATCCAGTAGCCCCAGGCCAGGTAGCTCAGGCTGCCATAGAGGCAGAACAGCAGCACCAGCCGTGCCGTCGCCGGCAGATACGGCAGGAGGAGATAGGCCGCGAGCACCGCGATCACCGCCGTGCAGGCCGAGATCACCGCGGTGCGGTTGCCCAGCCGGTCGGCCAGCCTCCCCGCCGTCGCGCTCGCCAGCACCGCACCGACGCCCGAGGCGAACAGCGGCACCGGCAGCACCTCTCTGCCCAGGCCCGCCGACGCAACCAGCGCGCCGACGAACACCACCGGAAAGCTCGTCGCCACCGCACTCACCAGCGTCGTCAGCAGCGCCGGCACCACGCCGCGATTGCCCAGCACCCGCACCCGGTCGCCCAGCGTCTGCGTATCGCCATGCAGCCCCTTGGGCACCTTGAGATAGAGCGCGACCGCCGCCGCGAATGCCGCGATCGACACCGCGAAATAGTCGAGCCGCCAGTTGTAGTGCGTCGCCACATAGGCGCCCAGCGGCACGCCCAGCAACGCCGCCAGCGACTGCCCCATCGACACCACCTGCAGGGCCCGCCCGCGCTGTCCCGGTGGCGCGATCATCGCCGCGGTCGCGAGCGCCGTCGCGGTGAACAGCCCGGCGCCGATCGCCAGCAGCGTGCGCGCGCCGACCATCCAGGCGAAGAACGGCGACACCGCGATCAGCAGCGCGCACACCGCCAGCGTCAATTGCCCGCCCGCCAGCACCCGCCGCCGCCCGACCCCGCCCAGCAGCGCCGACAGCACCGGCGTGCCGATCGCATAGGCAAGCGAATAGCCCATCACCAGCTGGCCGGTCTGCCCGGCGGTGACGTTCATATCTTCTGCGATCGAGGGCAGCAGCCCGCTGACAAGCCCGCCCTCGGTGCTGCCGACAAACGCCGCCAGGGCAAGCCAGAAAAGCCGCGAATCCATGAAGTCCCTCGCCCCGACCTTACCGGGCCTGCCCATCGCTGCGAAGGCACCCTCGCGTAGTTTCGCGCCAGCATCACCCGGGCGATTGCCGCCTTGATGCCGCCTCCGCGGTGCGTATGCTGAAGGGGCGTTGGTGGGGGAAAACAAGCCGATGGACTGGGTGCAGAAACTCCTGGACACCGCCCTCCAGGGCATGCCCTCGGCGGTCATCGCACTCATCCCCGAACACCTGCGCAAGCAGTGGCAGGAGCGCTTGGGAGACTACCTTCCCTTCAAGGACATCTCGGCCAATCACGACCTCGTCCGCGCCACCCGGCTCGCCTGGATCGACGCCGCGCAGATGATCCTGCGCGAGGCGCAGACCGCCACCAGCGCCGTGCTCGAGCGGCAGGACGCTGCCGTCCGCGACTTCCACCCCATCATCCTTGAAGCCTTCCTCGATGCGCGCGACGTCGCCCTCGACCGCCGCAATCACCCCGGCCAGTCGCCGATCGATGACGACGTTGCCGCCATCGTCGCCGGCGTCCCCGAGCTGATCGCGCCGGGCGAGCACGCGGGCATCGGCCAGTCCGTGACGTCGCGCTTCGTTGTCGCCCTGTCGGGCCTCAGCGGCTGGCCCGTCGCCGAAATCCCGCCGATCTATGCGCGCATCGCCGCCGAGGGCCTCGTCACCGGCGACAGCGGCCCGCGCCGCCCGTTCGGCGAGCTCGTCTTCGCCGCCTTCGCCGAGATCATCAAGAACCCCGCCCGCTATCCGCAGGCGCGCGAGGCATTCCTCATTTCCATGGACAAGCTCGGGCGCGAGCTGTCGCAGGCAACGCTCGCCGCCGTCGAGGGCATGAGCGAGCGCCTCGACGCCGCCCTCGCCACCATCGACACCGCCAATCTGCTGCGCGGCGCGGCCGAGCTCCGGCTCCTCCCTGGCATCGCCGAAAATGTCGAGCGCACCCGCGCCGGCACTGAGCAGATCCTGAGCGTACTGTCGCGCGAAGCCGGCGTGCCGCACCACGCGCTTGAAGCAATCCTGCGCGAGATGGATGGCGGCACCACTGCCGAGGGTCCTGCGACCGACACCATGGAGCGCCTCGCCGGCCGGGCCCGCGACTTCCGCCGCCTGACCGATCGGCTGAACCGGTTGAGCAACGCCGACCCTGCCGTCACCGAGCTGCGGCGCTAGGCCGCCACGGCACTTTCCGATGGCCGCTTCACCGAAGCCGATGCCCGGCTCGCTTCCGCCGAAGCGCTCGATCTGGCGGGGCTCGAAGACCTCGAATCCCTCGCCCAGCAGAAGCGCCTCTCGGCCGCCCAGAGCCGCGCCGAACGTGCCGCCGCTGCGGCGCTGCGCGGCAATGTGACGGCCTATCGCGAAGCCATTCTCCACTACCTGGAAGCCGAGCGGATCGCCGGCCCCGCCTCTAGGGACGCGGCGATCGACTACCGCGCCCAGCGCGCCAACGTGCTGATGATGCTCGGGGAAGCGGAAGGCTACCCGGCCTCGACGCGCGAGGCGGTGGCGCTGTTCCGCACGCTGCTCGGCGAGGTGGATCCTGCCAGATCGGGCGAGCTCTATGGCGGCCTGCTCAACGCAATGGGGTCGGCCCTGCTGGTGCTGGGCAGCCAGGAATCGTCCCGCGCCGCTTTCGATGAAGCGCTGGCCAGCTTCGTGAAAGCGCTGCCCTACCGCGCCGGGTCGGCATCCGACCGCGCCGAAACCCAGTTCAAGATCGGCCTCGCCCATACCGCCCTCGGCAACCTCTTCGACGACCGGGAGCAACTGGCACTTGCCGCCGCCGCACACCGCGCGGCGCTCGACGCGCTCCCGCCCGGCGAGCACAGCTTCATCAGGAGCATGGTCACTGGCCAGCACGCGCTGCTGACCATCCGTCTGGGTCAGCCCGACCAGGCTCCGCTGCTTCTGAACGAAGCGATCGCGTCGATCGAGGCCACCCCGTCCGGCTCGGACGAGCCGGCCGTCAACAGCCTGATCCTCCGCAACCAGCTCGGCATCGCACTGCACGAACTGGGCAAGCGCACCGGTGACATCGCCTATCTCGTATCTCGAGCGAGCGGCGACGATCTTCCGCGACGTCGCCGCCGATATCGATCCCGCGGGCGCGCCCTTGTTCCTCTGCCGCTGCGCGATCAACCGCGCAGTTTGCCTGCAGGATCTTGCCACCAGGACCGAGCAGGCGGCTCCCCTCCGCCTCGCAGCGCAGGAGCTCCGGGCCCATCTCGACAACCCCGCCTTCAACTGGCCCCCCAGCGAACGGCTCACGGCCGAGATCAAGCTCGGCACGCTCTATCGCGAGATCGGCACCATGGAGAAGTCAGTCGACTTTCTCGAAGCGTCGCTGGAGGTGCTTCAGGATCACCTTGCAGGCCTCGCTTCGGTCGCACCGTCCGCCTCCAGCACCAGCGGGCAGGACCTCGGCAACGCGCATCATGAGCTGGGTCTTACGCACCGCGCTGTCTATGACCTGCACAACCTGCAACCATCGCTCCACGCTGCGGTCGCCTCTTTCCGCGCGGCGCTCGCACACCGCGACCTCGCACGCCTGCCGACGAAATCAGAAGAGACGCGAAACCAACTAGCCAACGCCCTCAATGCGCTGGGAAGCGACCAGGGAAGCGCCGACCTGTTGCGTGAGGCCGCTGCGATGTCGCGCAGTCTCCTCACCGACGACATTCGCGGCCGCAACGCTTCGATGTGGCGCAGCAACCAGGTCAACCTCGCCACGTCGCTCGCCTCCTGGGCTCGGCCCCTCGATACTGCAGACGCCGCACCATTGTTGGAGGAGGCCATCGCCGCCCTTCGCCTCGCTTTGAGCGTCTCCGACGAAAGCAGACGGACGGACACGATGCACAATCTTGGCCGGGCGCTGGAGCTGCTCGGCAGCCGCCGGGACAATCGCGAGATGCTCGAGGAATCCGTCGCGATTTACGAGCGGCTGCTCGCCGACTATCCGGCGTCCGACCCCGCCATCAGGCACATGCGGGCGAAACGAAACTACGCTCAGGCCCTGCTCGAACTCGGCCACCTCGAAGAGGGCACCGACAACCTGATCAGGGCCATTTCCCAACTCGAAGCCGTGGTGGCCTTCTTCAAGCGCGACGAGTTTCCGGAAGAATGGCGCAATGCCTATCTGGGGATCGGCCGCTGCTACATGGAGATGGCGCACCGGGCCGATGGGGCGAACGAGGAAAGCGCCGCGCTTTGGACCGGTGCCATCGACGCCCTCACCATCGCCCTCGAAGTGACAACGCGTGCCGAGCGGGTGTTCTGGATCGACATCACCGAGCGGCTCTCGCGTTCGCTGTGCCAACGCATAGAAGCGACCGGCGACGAACGGGATTTCCCGCTGGCGATCGCCCACGCGCGGGCCGGCCTCGAGATTGTCGACCCGGTCCGTGAAACCTGGTCGGCGACGAGCCTGCAGAACACCCTGGGCATGGCCCTGCGCAAGGTCGGTGCAAAGACCGGCGATATCGGCATGCTGCGCGAAGCTGTTGCCGCTCAGCGCGCGGCTGTTGCCTGCGAGCCCGCCGGCTCCTCGCAGATTTCCGGGCTGCTGCAGAATCTCGCCCTCGCGCTGTCCATCCTCGGCTCCCATGAGCCCGGTGGCGAGTCTCTCGCAGAGGCCGCCGAGATGTTCCGGCAGAGCCTCGCCACGCGCGTTGAGGGCAGCGCCAACCGCAAGCTCACCGCGGTGCTGATGGACTACGGCAGCACCGTCCGCCATCTCTGGGACCATTCGCAGAACGTCGCCGACCTCGACGAATCCATGGACGCCTATGCGCGCGCTGCATCGCTGTGCCAGCCCATGACTTCCAGCTGGGGAACGGCCCAGCACGGCCGCGGCGTCGCCCTCAGGATCAAGGGCCAGGTCACCGAGGATGCCGACCTGTTGCAGCAGGCCGTGGACGCCTTCGACCAGGCCATCGAGTGCCGCTTCGCTCTCGGCGAAGCGGACAACCTGGCCAACAGCCGCAACAGCCTCGGCTACGCGCTCATGGTGCTGGGCGGCATGCGTGACGACGGCCCGACGCTGCAGCGCGCCGTCGACACCCTCCGCGACGCGGTGGCCGGCGACAGCCAGTCCTACGCCGTCCGCTTCAACCTCGCCAACGGCCTCACCCTCCTCGCCGACCACGTCCCTGGCCTCGTGCACCTGCAGGAGGCCTCGGCCGTCCTCATCGGCATGCTCCGCACCCTGCCGCCGCACGAAAACGGTCGGCGGGCGGGCTGCCAGGAGCTTCTCGACGAGGTCACCCAGCGCATTCTGGGCCGCCAGTTCAGCATGGGACTGAGCTGACGGCCGTTCCCTCTCCGTTCCGCCCGTGCTATACGAGTCGAACCTCATCGACCCACTGACATTTCTTGACAGCGCCCCTACATAGGGTGCGTTCACGAAAGTCCCGTCTGCGAGCGCTCCCGATGCCTGACAGCAAGCCCGAGAAGCCATCTTCCTTTTCCATCGACGACTTCATCGGCGAGATCGAGAAGGCCGAGGACGCTCAGCTCAACAAGCGGCTGCCGCAGGAGCGGCTTCGCAACAAGCGCCAGCTCGACAACGCCGCCCGCCGCGCCGCCGAAGCCGCGGGCCTCGGCGACGGCAAGCTCGTGCCGCAGCCGGTCGCTCAGGCAAAGCCCAAGAAGGTGACCAAGTCGCCCGTCACCGGCATGACGCTGAAATCGCCCAAGTCCAGGGCCAACTCCGTCGACCGTATCGACTTCGGCGGTATGGGCGAGCCCGAGCAGGCCGGCTTCGGCCACGTCCCATCCACCCGCGTCACTGCCCGCGACATTTCCCGCGCTGCCGCCAAGGACCCGACGGTCATGGCCAAGATGCGCGACGCCCTCGAATCCGCAACCGAAACCGCCGCCACCGGCAAGGTCAAAACCCCCGGCAGCCGCACCCCGGGCAAAAAGGTCAAGCTCCCCGGCCAGGACCTCACCGGCGCGCAGACCGTCGGTATCTCCGCCACCGTCAAGGCGCTCGAGGAGATCATCCTCCACGGCCGCAAGGAGGTGGAGGGCAACACCGCCTGGATGCCGCACCGTCCCGCGCCGCGCGAAAAGTCCGAGGGTGGAATCCCGTTCAAGCTGGTGACCGGCTACCAGCCCGCCGGCGACCAGCCCACCGCCATCGCCGACATCGTCGAAGGCGTCGGCAATGGCGAGACCGACCAGGTCCTGCTCGGCGTCACCGGCTCGGGCAAGACCTTCACCGTCGCCCAGACCATCATGCGCACGCAGCGGCCCGCTCTGATCCTGGCCCCGAACAAGACCCTCGCCGCCCAGCTCTATGGCGAGTTCAAATCCTTCTTCCCCGAAAACGCGGTCGAGTACTTCGTCTCCTACTACGACTACTACCAGCCCGAGGCCTACGTTCCGCGCACCGACACCTATATCGAGAAGGAATCCACAATCAACGAGCAGATCGACCGCATGCGCCACTCGGCGACGCGCGCGCTGCTCGAACGCGACGACGTCATCATCGTCGCCTCCGTCTCCTGCATCTACGGCATCGGCTCGGTGGAAGACTACACCGCCATGACCTTCGATCTGCGCAAGGGCCAGACCATCGACCAGCGCGCCTTGCTGCGCGGCCTCACGGACCTCCAGTACAAGCGCGGCGACACCGGCTTCGTGCGCGGCACGTTCCGCGTCCGCGGCGACACCATCGAGCTCTTCCCCGCCCACTATGAGGACGCCGCCTGGCGCATCACGCTGTTCGGCAACGAGATCGAATCCATCACCGAGTTCGACCCGCTCACCGGCAAGAAAAGCTCGGACCTGCTCTTCGTGCGCGTCTTCGCCAACAGCCACTACGTCACGCCCCGCGCCACCATCACCGGCGCCATCCGCGGCATCAAATCCGAACTCTCGGCGCGCCTGCAGGAGCTCAACGGCGCCGGCCGCTTCCTCGAAGCGCAGCGCCTCGAGCAGCGCACCCTCTTCGACCTCGAGATGATGGAAGCCACCGGCTCATGCGCCGGCATCGAGAACTATTCGCGCTACTTCTCCGGCCGCAAGCCCGGCGAGCCGCCGCCGACCCTGTTCGAATATCTCCCCGACGACGCCCTCGTCTTCATCGACGAAAGCCACGTCACCATCGGCCAGCTCGGCGCCATGTATCGCGGCGACCTTCGCCGCAAGGCCACCCTCGCCGAATACGGCTTCCGCCTCCCCTCGGCCATGGACAACCGCCCGCTCCGCTTCGAGGAGTGGAACGCCATGCGCCCGCAGACCGTCTACGTCTCGGCCACGCCCGGCGCCTGGGAGATGGAGCAGGCCGGCGGCGTCTTCGCCGAGCAGGTCATCCGCCCCACCGGCCTCACCGATCCCCCGGTCGAGATCCGCCCCGCCAAGACCCAGGTCGATGACGTCGTCGACGAGATCCACCGCACCAGCCGCGCCGGCTACCGCACGCTCGTCACCGTGCTCACCAAGAAGATGGCCGAAGACCTCACCGAATACATGCACGAGCAGGGTATTCGCGTGCGCTACATGCACAGCGACATCGACACCATCGAGCGCATCGAGATCATCCGCGACCTCCGCCTCGGCGCCTTCGACGTCCTCGTCGGCATCAATTTGCTGCGCGAAGGTCTCGACATCCCCGAATGCGCCCTCGTCGCCATCCTCGACGCCGACAAGGAAGGCTTCCTGCGCTCAGAGACCTCCCTCATCCAGACCATCGGCCGCGCCGCGCGCAACGTCGACGGCAAAGTCATCCTCTACGCCGACAACGAAACCGGCAGCATGGCCCGCGCCCTCGCCGAAACCAACCGGAGGCGTGAGAAGCAGCTCGCCTACAACGAAGCGAACGGCATTACACCGCAGAGCGTCAAATCGAACATCAAGGAGATCGTCGACAGCGTCTACGAAAAGGACCACGTCACGGTGAGCATCGGCAAGGACAAGGCCGGCAAGGAACAAACCCAGGTCGGCGCGAATTTGGCGGCCGTCATCAAGGACATCGAAAAGCAGATGCGCGAAGCGGCCACGAACCTGGAGTTCGAGCGGGCGGCGCGACTAAGGGACGAGATCAAGCGGCTGCGGGAGATGGAGTTGGATACGCTGGAAGGGTCGACGGACTAGGGTCGGGAGGCCCCTCGCGGCTGCGGGGACGAGTCCTACTTCGGCTGGCGGGGGCCGCTTGCGGACGACCTCGCCTTCGCCGCCATTCACAATCACCGCTACGTCTATCGGCGGCGCGGCATTTGTCTAGCTGAGGGCATGCTAGCAGGTCATTTGAACCGCGCTGCGATCGGTGGCCAGCGCTCACCGGCTCGGAGCTAGTTGGCCGGAGGCCGTTTGCGAGCTTGGCGAGCACGTGACCATACCTTACTAGACGGTCGTGCTTCGCGCTTATTACCTAACCACACGAACTCAAAAACATAGACGGGGGAAACATGCCGGCGGCTACACCTGACTTGACGGTCCGCGGAGAAGCGGTCGAGCGCGTATATGGCAACTTTAGCGAGCGACGCTACCTCGTGAATCGACGGTATCAGCGCAAACTGATTTGGACGCTGGATGAAAAACGTGCCTTCATTGACTCGATTATCAAGGGGTACCCAGTCCCAATCGTCCTCTTGGCTGAGGATTCCAAGACCGCGGACAATCTTCTTGAGATAATCGACGGCATGCAGCGGTTGGACGCCATCGTTTCGTTCATTGAGAACCGTTTTGCAGTGGACGGCCACTACTTTGACTTGAACACCATGGCCACAACGAAATCGGCGCTGGACAGCGGCAGACTAGCCCAGAAAGAGCCTCCGCTTGATCGCACGACGTGCGTGCGGATTGCGTCGTATCTCCTCCCCCTGTCGATCTACGAGTTCACCGACGACACTGCCGTCGACACGGTATTCCGGCGCATCAATTCCGGTGGTCGCCAGCTCTCAAGACAAGAGATCCGATCGGCGGGGTCGGTTGACTTTTTTGCCACCGTCGTACGGCGGGTGTCAGCGAAAGTTCGCGGCGACGACTCTCATTCCGACGTGCTGCGCCTGAATGAAATGCAGGCGATTAGCATCACTAACAGGGAACTGGACTACGGGATCGATGTTGACGAGCTCTTTTGGGTAAAGCAGGGCATCCTTTCGAAGGAGCACGTGAGGCAAAGTCGCGATGAAGAACTAGTTGCTGACCTCGTCGCATACATGGTCAGCGACAGGGCCGTGTCTTCCAGAACGGAGCTTCTGGACGAGTACTACGGCATGTCTGAAGATGCCGCGAGTGCAGAGCGTTTCGAAGCAATGGAGAAAGCCGTTCGCAAGCGAACTCCAGATCTAGTGATCGCCGACTTTCAAAGGACCTTAGACCAGCTGAAACTGACTCTCGTCGCTGGAGGGAAGACGTTCGCTCAGTTGCTGTTCGCCGCAGCGAAGAATCCAGTTCCGCGGTACTTCCAAGTCATATTCCTAGCTCTTCACGAGCTTATCGTGAAGAAGAACCTGCAGGTAAATGATCGCAAGCTCCTAGCCAGCGCGCTTCAGGGTCTTGGCGACACCTTCTCGGTCCAAGAAGGTGGTCGGTCGGGTGCCGAGAATAGGCAGACGTCCATCGAGCAAGTCATTGGGGTTATTCAAAAGGCATTCGGACCGTCTGAAGGCATCGACCCCGCTATGGTCCATTGGATCACTCAACTCGAAAACCTGCTTAGCCAGTCCTACACCGAACAGGCTGCCTATGACTTCAAGCAAGGTTTTGTCTCGATAAGTGACGGGACGTTTGACGATCGTTCATTCGAGAAGATCATGAAGACCTGTGCGGCAATCTCCAACATTGGAAAGGGGCACAAAGGCTACGTCTTGGTTGGCGTGGCAGACGACGTCGAAACCACCGCCAAGCTCGAGGCCGCCTATGGGATATCGTCGCTAATCTTCGACAGGTTTAAGCTGACCGGTGTGGAACACGAGGCTCAAAAGCTGGGCAAGAGTCTCGATGAGCTGTTCCAATTGGTCAGTGACAAGGTTTCCAAGTCCAAGCTTAGTGAGCCGCTGCGCTCCTACATCGCCACCCATCTGAAGGCGGTCCGATACTACGACAAGACGATATATGTCTTCGAGGTCGTCGGTACGGGCCAGCCCAGTCTCTACGACTCAAAGTTCTATCAGCGAATAGGCGCCCAGGTAAAAGAGGTGCAACCAAACGACCTCGCGACGTTTGTCCAGCGCTACGTGAGTTGACACACCTGCGCCGGCTGCAGCGGGTCCAGCATTGAGTGCGCGACGACGTAGTCGCACGCCGGGATCAGCGACTCCCATCCTGCGCCCGCGCCTCCGGACACCGTGCCGCCGGTCACCGACAGCGACCCGCATCCCTCCGACGAGGGGCATCCCTATGGCGGCGACCAGAACCCGCGCGGCAGCACAGCGGTTGGGCCTCGCGACCGACAGGGCGCGAGCGACAGTGCGCGAGGAAGCCCATCGGCCACCCCGCGCTATCTCGACATCCGCCCCAACCCCGCGATCCACACCGGCCATCCCGAGCCCAAGCCCGACAACGCCGACCGCGGCCCCAGATACAGCCCCGGCTGACCTCTAAGCGCGCAGTCGCCCGCTTGCACCAGCCCTTCGGCCGTCATCCCCGGGCTTGACCCGGGGACCCAACGAAATCCTCCTCTAGAGATGCGCCCGGCTGGGTGGCCGGGTCTTCGCCCGGCCATGACGGAAGGGGGCGGTAGCGCCCGCCCGATGCGGAATCACGAAGCAAGTGACCAAACACAACCCCCGCAAACCCCTGCGCCGCCTGGTATCTCCGCTCGAAATTCCCCGACTTACGCACGTCCCCCCGCGCCTGTCGTAAACTGCTCCCGGGCATCCCGCCCGGAGTAGACCAATGATCGACACCGACCACCCCGCCATCGCCTCTAAACTCACCGCAAAACTCCTGCGCGCCTGCGAGCTGGCGAGTGCGCAGCTCGAGCCTCTGGCCGACATCGTCGCGCCGCTGGCGAAGTCGCGGCCCGATGCGCCCGTGCCGGCCGATCTGCTGGCGCTCGCCCGCCGGGCGCTGCGGGCCTCCGCGCCGATCGCAAGATGGCTCGGCGCTCCGGCGCCGCTGCCGCTGCACCCGCCGGTCACCCATGCCGGCCTCGCCGCGCGCCTCGCGCTGGCGGCGCAGCAGGCCACGACCTTCCGCCGCCGCCACGCCGTCCCCGCCACCCCGCTCGAGGCCATCACCTGGCACGCCGAGGGCCAGATGCTCGCTCTGACGGACGCGCGCGCCCGCTGAGCGCAGTCGGCGCCGCCGGCAGCGAAAGTGACCGGAAATTGTCCCCGCAAAGCCCTGAGATTCCTGGCGCCTCCGGACTTATTTCTCCGACTTATCCCCGTCGTCCGCGGCCGTGCTATTCTCCCCTCCTGCCCTCGATTTCGCGGGCCCGAGACGGACGGGCCGGGGGCGGCCTGGGGGAGCTGCGGCCGCGCAGCTCAGGGTTCCTCGCGGGACTGCCGTGGCTTGATCACGGCGCTCACCGCTGGTGCCCGGGTCCCCCTCAGGTAGCGGGGCGCGTTCTGCGTCTTGCCGTGCCCCTCGCGGGGCCGGCGCCGTCCCCTCGCACGGGATGGCACCACCATAGAGGCGCAGAGCGCGCCCCGTCCGCGATCCTCCCCGCCGGAGACGGCCAGAAAGGCTGGTGGCAGGCCCCTCCCCTCCACCCGCATGCCGGCGCTCGCCCGTGCGCTACTGCGTCAGCTTCCCGCGCAGCTGCTTCACGCTTGCTTCGATATTGTCGAGCGCGCGCTCCACATCGACGACGCGGCTGTGTCCCGAAACGCGCTGCGGGGCTTCGGCCAGGCCGACGATCAGCTCGGTCCGCGCCGCCAGCAGCTCCGCCTCGATCTCGGCGCAGCGCGCCAGCATCGTGTTGCGGTCGTCTGCGGTAAAACGCCGTTCTGCCAGCGCCGAGAAGCGCGCCAGGTCGAGCCGCCAGAAGCTGAACCGTGCCACAGTCTCGGCCACGGCGCGCCGCGCCTCGCCATTGGAGGTATCCATCACGCGCCGCCGCCGCGGCTGTTCCTCGAGCTGCATCATGCGGCGGCCACCATGCCGAGCATCAGCGGCGCGGCAATCGCGAGGCCGCACAGCAGCAGCACGATGAGGGTGGCAACAAACCAGTTGAGAGCGGGCATCGGAACCTCCGTGCCGTTCGAGGACCGCCGCACGGTTGTGCAGGTGGCAGAGTCCCGATCATTGCGCAGGAGGCGCCCGGAGAACGATGTGCCATGCCGAATGCAAATCGGCAGCCGCTCCGGTCTATGTCCAGCACACCACGTCCGGCCGCCAATAGCTATTGTCAAATGTTAATGCCCGCCCGCCCATCGCGGACGCGCCGCAAGGCCCTGATCGCAAAGGCCGATCGCGCGCCTCCGCGGCTGGAATGTGCTTCCGGCACCGTTCCCGCCTCGTCGGCGCGGCCACGCCATCGCCACACTTGGCGTCGCAGTCGCGCTCACGCCGGCGTTCAGTGCCTGAGCCGCCGCCGCACGTCGCGGAGCGCGGCTTCGATGTTGTCGAGCGCCTTCTCGACATCGGCGACGCGGCTGTGTCCGGCGATATTGCGCGGCGCCTCCGCCAGCTCGATGATGATGTCGGTGCGCGCCGCGCGCAGCTCGTCCTCGATCGCGGCGCACCGCTCGAGCATCGCCCGCCGGTCGCGGTCGCCGGCGTGCCGCTCGGCCCGCACCGCAAATGTCGCCAGATCCGCGCGCCAGCTGTTGAACTGGCTCATCGTCGGCTGCAGCGCCTCGCGCACCACGGCATTGGGATTGTGTGATTGCATCTCGGTCTCCTGGCTCAGGCGACCCCCGCGCCATCAGACCACCATCGCGCCGCCGATCCAACCCCCAAATCGCGCCGAAATCCGCCTCCCGCCGGGAACCCGCGCGGCCCGTCGCGGCTTTAGCCAGACACGTTCTCCGCGGAGCCCCCATGTCGCGTCCCGAAAGCCAGTACGTCACCGATCTCAAGGCCTTCCGCGACCGCCTCGTCGACGCGCGCCGCGCCGCCGCCACCGATTCCAACCTCGACACTGCGCTGCGGCGCTTCACGGAGATCGAAACCGCCATCGGGCTGGTCGACCGGGCGATCGAGAACGAAATGGACCTCACGCCCATTCCCCGCGTCGACGATCCCACCGAACCGCCGCCAAAGGTCTGACGGTCGCCGCAAAACCGCGATACAAGGGCGCAGCACGTTCGGGCCCAAGGAGACCGTTATGCGCCGCACCGCCATGCTTGCCCTCGCCATCGTCGCCCTCGCGACGGCCCCCGCCCTCGCCGAGCGGCCCACCGCGCGCGCGTCGGGCGTCCAGGCCGTCCACACCCAGCCCCGCTCCAGCTCCCCCATCGTCGACAAGCTCGCCGACGAGGAGCGCGTCTATCTCGACCGCTGCACGCGCCTCGCGCGCTGGTGCCGCGTCGTTCAGCTCGACGGCGGTCCGCGCGGCTGGGTGCCCGGCAGCTACCTCATCGGGTCGCCGGCCAAGGTGATGGTCACGCCGTTCGAGTTTTCCTTCGATCCGATGCACCCGCTGGGCGGCCTGCCCGGCCACGATCACTGGCCGTTTGATTAAAACACGGTCCTAAACGAGGCCGTCAGCCTCCGTTCAGAGAGAGCCAACTAGCTTCCGGGTCAAGGCAAGTGATTGCCACCAACCGAAAGGAACCGCAAATGGCTCTCTCCCTTCTGAAGACCGGTGCGATTGCTGCCACCGCTCTCATCCTCTCCGCCTCCGGGGCGTTCGCCGCCACCTACGGCCACGTCAACTACGACACCAAGGTCAAGAAGAGCTGGACCTCCAGCTCCTCGACCGTGTGGTATCTCGATGAGGGCGACTACGTGAAGGTCATCAACTACACCAGCAACAATGGCGGCTGGTTCCGCATCGACCCGCCCGGCCCCAACAATGCCGGCTGGGTCAAGAAGTCGGCGATCGACCTCGAATATGACGACTATGACGATGGCGACGACGTCAACCTCACCATCTGCGGCCCGGGCCTGTTCGGCGGCAGCTTCTGCCTCCAGACCAACTAAACCCGGCCTCTGTCCTGACACTTCGCCGGTCTCCCTCGCGGGGGGGGCCGGCGTTGCCGTTTGCCGGACAACGGCCTATCTGTTGCACCATCGGGAGACGATCATGGCCACCCAGGGACCCAAGCCCTACGTCAAGCTCGCGTCCACGCTCGTGCTGCTCGGCATGGGCCTGTTCACCCTCGAGCAATACGGCCTGTCGCGCATGGAGGAGCCGGGCCACCCGCTCCACCTCGACGGCAATCTGCTTTCGCTGCTGGTCATCGCGCCGCTGCTGCTCGTCGCCGTGGGTGCGATCGTCTTCGTCGTGGGGAGGATGCGGCGGCTGTGAACCTATTCGACGCGCAGCCGCTCGACGTCGATGCCCTTCTGCTCGAGCGGCGCCACCATCTGCCGGCCGAGAAACTCGTTCATGCCGTAAAGCACCACGGCCGCCACCAGCAGCGCGATGCCGAAGCCGCGCGTGCCCTCTTCCGTGGCCACCAGGATCGCCCCGATCAGGCCCACCAGCACGCCGCCGAACAGCAGATACATGCGACGGTCGCGCTGCACCTTGAGATTGTGCGCGCTCGACTGCAGCAGGTCGCGCAACTCGCTGTCGCTCATCGCCACCAGCTCCTTGTTGGTGCCCTCGCGGCGGATCGTCTCGATATAGGCGTCGACGCGCCGGTCGAGCATCGTGCCGCGGTCGGTCAGCCTGCGGCTGCGGGTCATGTAGTGGACAACGCCGCCGACCAGGATGAGGGCCAGGGCAATCTCAATGATGATCGGCATCGCGGGCACCCTTTCGTGTCGGCGTCTGTCGGAACCGCGTGTAACGTGCCCACGACGCGCCCCGGTTTCAAGACCTCGGAGGCAAGATGGAGCGCCCACTGACCATCTGGGCCCGGGCGCTCCTCCGCCTGGCGCTCGTGTTGCTCGCCATCGGCATCGTCCCCGCGCTTCTCGTTCAGTACGTCTTCACCGATTTCGACGCGCTGATCCCCGCCATGCTGCTGGTTTCGGTCACGCCTTTCGGCGCGCTCAGCCTCGCCGTCGCGGTCATTCTTTTCCTGGTAGCGCTGGTTCGGCGGCGGCCGAAGGAACCTTCTTGAGCCGCTCGCGGGCCATCACCACAAGCCCCGCCCCCACGATGATCGTCGCGCCCAGCAGCGAGATCGCATCGATCGATTCGTGGAAGATGACGATGCTGAACAGGATGCTCCACGGCAGCGACGTGTAGTTGAACGGCTGCAGCACGCTCGCAGGTGCCATCGACAGCGCGAGGATCATCATGCCGTGCGCGACGACGCCCGTGAGCATGATGTAGCCGATGAGGAGGAACGCGGTGGCGTCGAGCATCTGCCAGTGGAACACTCCGACGGCCGAGCTCACCACCAGCCCCACTACCCCGGTATAGACCATGCTGGTGGTCGGCGAATCCGCCGCCGAGACCTTGCGCGTCAGCACGATGTAGAGCGCATAGGCCGAACCGGACGCGGCGGCGAGGATCACGCCCAGGTCGAGCGGCACGCCGCCCGGCCGCACGATCAGTAGTGCACCGCCAAAGCCCACCGCCACCGCGACGATGCGGAACGCGCCGACCCGCTCGCCCAGGAGGGGAATGGCGAACAGCGTCACCAGCAGCGGATAGATCAGCGTGATCGACTGCACCGCCGCCAGCGGCACGGTGCCCAGCGCCAGCACGTAGAGCCAGATGTCGACGACCAGCAGCACCCCGCGGGCAATCTGCAGCATGGGATGCCGGGTGCGGAAACCGTCGCGCAGTCCGCCCCGTCGCCAGGCGAGCAGCAGCGAGAAGGCCGCGAACGCCCAGAACCGCATCATCGTCATCTGGAACGGCGACACGTCGGACTGGACAAGGAACTTCGAGGTCGCGTCCTGGGTCGAGAAGATCAGGATCGCGACGAGCACCAGAAGAATACCGCGCCCCGCATTGTCCTGCGGCGAGCGGGCGGTGTCGGTCATGGCAATACTCAGTTCAATGCCGGGCCGCCTGCCCGCGACCCGGCTGCTCGAAAGCGGCGCTTACTTCGGCGCCGCCATATTCTTGATGAGCCCGACGATGGCGGTCAGGATACCACCTCCGACGACGCCCGTGACGGCCTGCCCGACATAGGCCGTGCCGCCGCCGGCCAACATCGGCGCCAGCGCCGGTATCAGCCCGGCCAGCCAGGTTCCGCCGGCGCCACCGATCAGGCCGACAATCGCGTCGACCGTCGGATTGATGCTGACGTTTTTGGCCACCCGTCCGGTGCCTACTCCGCCGGCCGCACCGCCGATAAGTTGAATAATGAGTCCTACCCAATCCATAAGTCGGTTCTCCTTGCTTATGGCGGAGTGCACCCCCCGCGACGCACAGGTGAATCTAGGCGCTGGCGGGGCAGTCCGAAAGCGCCTTTCGGTCACTGTCCCCCGTGGAGTGACGGAACACTTCCGGCACGCGAACGGAAATCCTATCTTGCTGACCTCATGATGAACCCTACGAATCAGGATCGCGTGGCCCTCGTGACAGGGGCCGCCAATCGGCTCGGCGCCGCCATGGCGCGCGCCCTCGCCGCCGCCGGCTGGGCGGTTGTCATCCACTATCGCGGCGGCCACGACGACGCGCTAGCGCTTGTCGCCGAGATCCGCGCGGCCGGCGGCCACGCCGCGGCGCTCAAGGCCGACCTTGCCATGCGCCGCCAGCGCGCCGGCCTCGTCGCCAGGGCAGCCGCCTGCTTCGGACCGCTCACCCTGCTGGTGAACAATGCCTCGGCGTTCGAGCCCGACTCGGTCGCCGACCTCGATGAGGAATTGTGGGACCGGCACTTTGCGGTCCATCTCGAGGCGCCCGCTTTCCTCGCGCGCGATTTCGCCGTGCAGCTTCCGGCGGAGGTGCAAGGCAACATCGTCAACATCATCGATGAGCGCGTGCTCCACCTCACGCCCAACTATTTCAGCTACACGCTGAGCAAGGCGGCGCTCTGGACCATGACGCAGACAATGGCGCAGTCGCTCGCGCCGCGCATCCGCGTCAACGCCATCGGCCCCGGCCCGACCCTGCGCGAGAAGGGCCAGTCGCAGGCCGCGTTCGACAAGTCGCAGGCCAACGCCCCGCTCGGCTACGCCGCCAATGCGGGCGACGTTTGCGGCGCCCTGCTCTATCTGCTGGACGCACGATCGGTCACCGGCGTGATGATCCCGGTCGATGGCGGCCGGCACATCGACTTCCCCGCGGCGCGTCATCCGACACCGAGGAAGGCCGAATGAACGACGTGCCCTACGAGGCCGGCGCCGAGATCATCCGCGCCTTCGTCAAGACTCTGCCGTCCGCCCCTGGCGTCTATCGCATGATCGATGAGGCCGGCGAGGTCATGTATGTGGGCAAGGCCCGCAGCCTCAAGGCGCGCGTCACCAACTACACCCGCCCCGAAGCGCTCGAGGTTCGCCTGCAGCGCATGATCGCGGCGACGCGCACAATGGAGTTCGTGCGCACCGAGACCGAAGCCGAAGCGCTGCTGCTCGAAGCCAATCTCATCAAGCGGCTGAAGCCCCGCTTCAACGTGCTGCTGCGTGACGACAAGAGCTTCCCCTACATCCTCATCGCCACCGAGCACGAGGCCCCCGAGCTCACCAAGCACCGTGGCAGTAAGCGCAAGAAGGGCCACTATTTCGGTCCCTTCGCCTCCGCCCTCGCGGTCAAGCGCACCATCACCTCGCTGCAGAAGGCGTTCCTGCTGCGCACCTGCTCGGACAGCTTCTATAAGGCGCGCACGCGCCCCTGCATGCTGCACCAGATCAAGCGCTGCGCTGCGCCCTGCACCGGCGAAATCTCGCTCGATGCCTATGCCGAACTGGTCGACGAAGCCCGGCAGTTCCTGTCGGGCCGCAGCAAGTCCGTGCAGGACCATCTGCAGTCCGACATGAACCAGGCCGCCGAAGCGCTCGATTTCGAGCGGGCCGCGCTGCTGCGCGATCGCCTCTCCGCCCTCGCCCTGGTGCAGTCGGGCAGCGACGCCGTGGCGCGCAACGTCGAGGAGGCGGACGTCTTCGCCATCGCCCACGAGGCGGGCCAGTTCTGCGTCCAGGTGTTCTTCTTCCGCGCGCACCAGAACTGGGGCAACCACGCCTTCCGCCCCAAGGCCGATGCGACCCTGTCGGACACCGAGGTGCTCGAGGCCTTCATCGCGCAGTTCTACGAAGACCGGACGCCGCCCAAACTGATCCTGTTGAGCCATGCGCCCACCGATCAGGCCGTGCTCGAAGAAGCGCTCACCAGCAGGCTCGGCTCGCGCGTCTACATCGAAACCCCGCAGCGCGGCGAAAAGCGCGAGCTTGTCGCCCACGCCCTCAACAATGCGCGCGAAGCGCTCGGCCGCCAGCTCGCCGAGGGCGCCACGCAGCGCCAGCTCCTCGAAGGCGTCGCCGAGCTCTTCGGTCTCGATGAGGCGCCGCGCCGCATCGAGGTCTACGACAACTCGCACATCTCGGGCACCAATGCCGTCGGCGCGATGATCGTTTCGGGCGAAGATGGCTTCAGCAAGAAGCACTATCGCACCTTCAACATCCGATCGACCGACATCACCCCCGGCGACGATTTCGGCATGATGCGCGAAGTGCTGACCCGTCGCTTCTCCCGCCTCGCCAGCGAGAGCGACCTCGATGCCGAAGACGAGAACACCGGCATGCCGGATTGGCCCGATGTCGTCTTCATCGACGGTGGCCTCGGCCAGCTCAGCGCCGTCCGCGAGGTCATCGCCAAGCTCGAGCTGCCGCGCGACGTCACCTTCATCGGCATCGCCAAGGGCGAGGAGCGCGACGCGGGCCGCGAGAAGTTCTTCATGGAGGGCAAGGACGCCTTCATGCTGCCGCACCGCGACCCCGTGCTCTATTTCGTGCAGCGCCTGCGCGACGAGGCCCACCGCTTCGCCATCGGCACCCACCGCGCCAAGCGCAAGAAGGACATCATCCGCAATCCGCTGGACGAAATCGACGGCATCGGGCCGACCCGCAAGCGCGCCCTGCTGCAGCACTTCGGCTCGGCCAAGGCGGTCAGCCGCGCGTCGCTCGCCGATCTCGCTGCCATTCCCGGCATCTCCAGCGCCATGGCGCAGCTCGTCTACGATCATTTCAATCGGACCTGACGAGTTCACCTGCCGTTCAGCGGGGCGCATCTAGCTCGGGCCATCCTGGAGGGATTCACCGTGAAACACGCCGCCGCCATCGTTCTCTGCCTCGCCGCCTCCCCCGCTTTCGCCGAGGCCGTCACCTACCAGGGCACGATCGGCGACGAGCCGGTTTTCGTCGAGTTCTCCGAGCCGCCCCATGCCGGCAATGCCGACATCTTCGGGCGCTATTTCTACCCCGAGCAGGGCATCGACATTCCGCTCCACGCAGCTCCTGCCGCGCGGTCGCGCTTCGGCCTTGTCGAGGAAGTCGCCTGCAGCGAGGAGAAGAAGAACTGTCCGCACGCCCAGGACGAAACCCCCTCCGACCCGCCGCTCGGCGCCAAATGGCAGCTCGAGGTCGCCGACGACGGGCGCACGATCGAGGGCGAGTTCTCGCTCGGCGGCCGCAATCTTCCCGTCGCGCTCGAACGGATTGGCACGCGTGACTTCGATTCGGCGGAAGGCCTGCAGGGCCTGAGCGGCTTCGCCAGCAGCCTGTTCTACTCGGGCGCCGTGCTGACCCTCGAGACCTCGCCCTACGACTACGCCAAGATGGCACTGTTCGCCCTCGACGGCGGCGACGCCCTCGAGGCAACCGGCGGTCGCTACAACTACCGCACCGACATCCGCACCAAATTCGGCTTCCCACGCATCATCGAACTCGCCGGTGGCTCCGACGACCGTCCGGCCAACCGCTATCTCGAGCAGCGCCACTGGATGATGAGCCTCGATGCGCTGTGGTGCGTCGCCCAGCAATATCAGGGCTTCGGCTGGAACGGCTACAATTACGACGCGGGCACCTTGGGTTATTGGGACGAGGAGCATATTGAGGTCCACTATCTCTCGCCCACCGTGATGACTTGGACCGAAAGCGGCAGCCTCTCCTGCGGCGGCGCGCATCCTTACAATCACTATGAGTACATGAACCTCGACGTGACGACCGGTGTCCCGCTCGACCTGAGCCGTATCTTCAAGGGCTGGGTCGCCAGGGATTTCGACGGCAACCTGGTCGACCTCGAAGCAGCCCGCGCCAATCCGCGCGACTACCAGTGGGGTCCGGACGAGGAACTGCTCGCCTTCGTCAACGCCAACCGCTTCACCAACGAGGAACTCGGCTTCACCGGCGCCGAAGGGGACTGCCCCATCGACGAGTTGATCCCGCAGTACCTCGCCATAAGCTTCAAGGGCAGCGACGTCGTCCATTTCGGCATGGACGGCCTGCCGCATGTCGCCGTGGCCTGTGCCAGCGACCTCTACGACGCACAGATCGCCGACCTCGCGGCGCTGCTGACACCTGAGGCCGCCGACTACTTCCCCTCGCTCAGGGAGTAACCGACGCCATCGCTGCGCCTGGCGCCCGGCGCTCGCCCAGCCATGAGGCGATCGCCGCGGCGACATAGAGCGCCAGCGAGATGCTGAAGGCGATCTTGATGCCCACCATGAAGGGGCCCGACAGCAGCTCGGGGAAGAAGTGCTGGCCGGTGATGATCCCCACCTGCTCGGGCGTCAGCGCCGCGAGCACGCTCGCCGGGATCAGCTCGCCCATCGGGTTGTAGCCGAGGAAGGCCGCGAACAGGCTCGCCACCGGCGGCGCGCCCGCCACCTGCGCGGCGATGTCGGGCGGCAGCCCCTGCGCCATCAGGTGCGTCTCCATTGCCGCCGGCAGGCTGATCGCAAGGCCGATGATCATCAGCGTGAAGAACACGCCGATCGACAGCACCTGTCCGGCATTCATCGCCGTGGCGCGTATCCCCGAGGCCTGCCCGCGCTCCGCCGCCGGTACCGCATTCATCGTCTGCGTCCCGTTGGGCGCCGAGAACAGCCCCGAGCCCACGCCGTTGAGGAACAGCAGTGCCGCGAACGCCCAGTACGGAAAGTCCGCCTCGAGCAGCATCAGGCCGATGAACGTCGCACCGCCCAGCAGCATGCCGCCGCCGGCGAACAGCCTCGGCCCGTAGCGGTCGCTGAGCCAGCCCGACACCGGTCCGATCAGCAGGATGCCCACGGTCAGCGGCAGCATGAAGATACCGGCCCAGAGTGGCGTCGACTCGAACGAATAGCCGTGCAGCGGCAGCCAGATGCCCTGCAGCCACACGATCAGCATGAACTGCAGCCCGCCCCGCCCGATGCTGCCCAGCAGCGTCGCCAGCACGCCGGTCGAGAACGGCCGGATGCGGAACAGCTTCAGATCGATCATCGGCGCCTCGACGCGCGTCTCGATGAGGATAAACGCCACGAGGAAGGCGAGCCCGATGCCGATCTCGGCGAGCACGCGCGGGCTGCCCCACGCCATCAGGTCGCTGCCATAGGGCTGGATGCCGTCATTGATCCCGGTCAGCACCAGCACGAGCCCGACGGCGAAGGTGATGTTGCCCCACCAGTCGAGCTTGCTCTCGCGCCCTGCCACACCGCCGTCCTTGAGGCTCCAATACGCCCAGATCGTACCGATCACGCCGACCAGAACGTTGATCCAGAAGATCAGCCGCCAGTCGATATCGGCGAGCAGCCCGCCCAGCACCAGTCCGAGGAACTGGCCCGCGATCGCCGCCATGATGTTGATGCCGAGCGCCAGCCCCCGCTGCTCGTGCGGAAACACGTCGATCAGGATCGCGGTGGAGGTCGCGGTCAGCATCGCACCGCCGATCCCCTGCACCACGCGGCCGCCCACGAGGAACCAAGCGCCCGCGTCGCCCGTCGGCATGAAACTCAGCCCGATCGAGGCGATCGTGAAGATGAGGAAGCCCAGATTATAGATTCTCGCCCGGCCGAACATGTCGCCCAGCCGTCCGAAGCTCACCACCAGCACCGACGTCACCACCATGTAGCCCATGATGGTCCACAGCAGGATGTTGGTGTTGCCCGGATCGAGTGGATGCAGCCCGATACCGCGGAAGATCGCCGGCAGGCTGATCAGCACGATCGAGGCATTGATGGTCGCAGCGAGCATGCCAAGCGTCGTGTTGCTTAGCACCATCCACTTGTGGTTCTTCATATCGGAGGGCATGGGGAGGTCCGTGTCGCGGGCATTCGATTGCAATCATATAATTAGGATACTAAATAATTTGGCAACGGACAGCGATGCATACCTCCTGCGCGATTTGACACGGAACCTGCTCCTGGCCGGCCGGCAGTGGCGCAAGATCGCGCGGGAAGTGGCCTCCGAGCACGGCGTGTCCGAAGCCGCATCGGCGCCGTTGCTGTGGATCGAGCGCCTTGGCCGCGACGTAAGGCAGAATGTTCTCGCCGACGCGGTGGGCATCGAAGGCGCCTCGCTGGTCCGTCTCCTCGACGAGTTGCAGGCCAACGGCCTCATCACCCGTGAGCCCGATCCGGCCGACCGTCGCGCCAATGCCGTCAACCTGACGGAAGCCGGCTGGGCCGTCGTGCGCGAGGTCAATGAAGCCCTGATGGCGTTGCGTCTCGAGGTGTTCGCGGGCATCTCGCGCAAGGACATGGAGGCGACGCTGCGGGTGTTCGCGGCCATCGAGAACGCCGCCACAGAAACCCCCGTGACAACCGCCAAAGGCTGAGCTACAGACTCCGCCCCATGAACCTCGTCCGCGCCACCTTCTTCTATTGGTACTTTAGCAACGGAAGCCGCTGGCAGCCGGAGGGGCGCGTTTGATCTGACGAAATCAAACTGAGACGTAACCCGAAGCCGCCAGCGACTGGCGGCTTTTTTGTCGCCGGTCCGACCCAACACCGAGGACCAGTGAAATGCTCAAGACCACCGACGACCTGCGCATCAAGGACATCCGCGAGCTCCGAACGCCCGCCGAGGTGATGCACGAATTCCCGCGCACCGACGCCGCAACGCGCACCGTGCTCTCCTCGCGCCATGCCGTGCACAACATCCTCCACGGCACCGATGATCGCCTCGTCGTCGTCGTCGGCCCCTGCTCCATCCACGATCCCATCGCCGCCATGGACTACGCCAGACGGCTGCTCGCCCTGCGCGAGCGTCTCGGCGACCGCCTCGAAATCATCATGCGCGTCTACTTCGAGAAGCCGCGCACTACGGTGGGCTGGAAGGGCCTGATCAACGACCCCGACCTCGACGGCTCCTTCAAGATCGACAACGGCCTCCGGCTCGCCCGCTCGCTGCTGCTCGACATCAACAATCTGGGCCTGCCCGCCGGCTGCGAATTCCTCGACATGACGACGCCGCAATACTTCGCCGACCTCGTCGCCTGGGGCGCCATCGGCGCGCGCACCACCGAGAGCCAGGTGCATCGCGAACTGGCCTCCGGCCTCAGCTGCCCCGTCGGCTTCAAGAACGGCACCGACGGCAATGTCCGCATCGCGCTCGACGCCGTGAAGTCCGCCAGCCAGCCGCATCATTTCCTGGCGGTCACCAAGGATGGCCGGTCCGCCATTGCCTCCACGTCAGGCAATGACGACTGCCACATCATCCTTCGCGGCGGCAAAGTGCCCAATTTCGGCGCCGAAAGCGTCGAGTCGGCGGCAGCCGAGGCGACGAAGGCAGGCATCGCGCCCGCCATCATGGTCGATGCCAGCCACGCCAATTCGTCCAAGAAGCCTGAGAACCAGCCGCTCGTCCTCGCCGATGTCGGCGCGCAGGTCGCGGCCGGCGACCGCCGCATTATCGGCGTCATGGCCGAGAGCAATCTCGTCGCCGGCCGCCAGGATCTCGTTCCCGGCGTGCCGCTCACCTATGGCCAGTCCATCACCGATGGCTGCATCGGTTGGGACACGACGGCTGCAGCGCTCGAAGGTCTCGCCGAGGCAGTCGCCGCGCGCCGGGCCGCGGCCGAGCTCGTCGCCTGAGGGGCGGGGCACACCGCCCATCCGGTCGCTGCCACGGCACCGGATGACCCGTGGGCAACAGCCAGTCGGGCACGACACGGTTCCGCTTGACCGTTTCGCGCCCGACCCTATGTTCATCGGCATGGAGATACCGGCTTCGCTTCGCTCCCTGCCCAATCAGCTCACGCTCGCGCGCATCGCGGCGATTCCCGTGATCTGCCTGCTGCTCGTCATGGGCTGGGACTGGCTGCGCTGGATCGCACTGATCCTCTACGTCGCCGCCGCCATCACCGATTGGTTCGACGGCTTCCTCGCCCGCACCATGAACCAGCAGTCCGATCTGGGCAAAATGCTCGATCCCATTGCCGACAAGCTGCTGGTCGGCGCGCTGCTCGTTACCTTCGCCTGGACCCGCGACTTCTCCGGCTGGGAACTCATCCCCGCCATCGCCATCCTCATCCGCGAGATTTTCGTCTCGGGCCTGCGCGAATATCTCGGCAACAAGGCCGTCTCGGTCCCCGTCACCTTCCTCGCCAAGTGGAAGACGACGGTCCAGCTCGTCGCCCTCTTCTTCGTCATCGTCGACGGCCTCCTGCCCAGCTTCGGCTTCATCTCGGGCACGCTGATGTGGATCGCCGCAGCCCTCACCGTCTGGACCGGCTGGCAATACCTCATGTCCACCTGGCCTCACCTCGACACGCCGCCGCAGCCTCCCGTGCCTCCGGCCGGCCCCGATCTATGAAGATCCTCTACTTCGCCTGGCTCCGCGAACGTCTCGACCGCGGCGAGGAAGACGTGTCGCCGCCCGCCGAGGTGGTCACCGTGCGCGACCTGATCGCCTGGCTGCGCGCCAATGACGAGGCCGCCGAACTCGCCATGCAGCGCCCCGAGATCATCAAGGCCGCCATCGACGCCAAGATCGTCACGCATGACGCGCCGATCGCCGGCGCCAGGACCGTCGCGCTCTTCCCGCCCATGACCGGCGGCTAGAATGCCGATCCGGATTCAGGACGCAGCCTTCGATCCGGGCGCCGAGCTCAACGCGTTTGCCGAGGTGACCGACGGCGCCGGCGCCATCGTCACCTTCACCGGCATCGTCCGCTCATCGCCGGGCGATCCGATCGCCAAGCTCACCCTCGAATGCTACCCCGAGCTCGCCATCAACCAGATCGGCGCGATCGTCTCCGAGGCGCACACGCGCTTCGCCCTGCTCGACGAAATCGTCATCCATCGCTACGGCACGCTCAATCCCGGCGAGCCCATCGTCCAGGTCATGACACTCGCGCCGCACCGCGAAGCGGCCTTCGCAGCCGCGCAGTTCCTGATGGACTACCTCAAGACCGACGCCCCCTTCTGGAAGAAGGAAACCACCGGCTCCGGCGAGCGCTGGGTCGAGGCTCAGGATGCCGACGACAAGGCAAAGGCCCGCTGGAGCTGACCCCGCGGTTGGCCGAGCGAACCCTCTTGGGATCGAGGGGCTTCGCCCGCCCTAAGGCACCAGCTCATCGGTCTGCGTGCCATCGAGCAGGAACGTCATCCAGCCGGCATCGCCGCTGCCCTGCGCCTGCCCATAGCGGATTTCGACCATCATCCGGTTGTCGCTGGGATCCATGATCAGCGCATGCCGCGAGAAGGTGAAGCGGAACACCTCACCGTTGTCCATCTCGAGTCGCTCCACCGTGCGCCGCACCATGTCGTCGAGCTGCGCCGCGGTCAGGCCGCTGAGGTCAGCAGGCGTGAACACATTGCCCGGATCGAGGCTGGCAAAGAACGAACCCGAGCCGAACCGCGTCACCTCGCGCGCATCCATGAGGAAGTGTGCGACCTCGCCCGGCGCCTGCGGGTCCTCGATATCGATCGACGCCTCGGTGTCGCTGATCGTGATCTCCGAGAGCTTCGCATCCGGCCCGAAGGTCTCGCCGATCCGCCTCAGCGTGTCGACCACCGTCGCTGGCGCCAGCCACGGCCCGACCGCCGGCAGCCGGCTCTCGGGCAGCTTCACCTCGACCACATTGCCCTTGGCATCGAGCCACACCGCACCCTCGTCGCCATTGGGCTCGCGGAACTCGACCTCCCACAGCACCATCAGTTCGCCCATCGCACGGTCGGTCGGCTTGCTCGCCTCGATGCCGGTGATGACCGCGTCGGGCGCGCCGAACGCCTCGCGCGCTGCGGCTTTCACGCGAGGCAGCGCCGTCAGATCCACCTCGCTGAACGGAAACGGCGCGATGTCGCCCATTCCGATGGTCACGAAGTTCGGCGTGTCGACCAGCCCGCGCGTCACGCCGCCCAGCCGCCACGAATAGTCGCGCGCCAGCTCCTTGTCGGTCGGGTGCTCGGCCGTCACGAAGATATAGTCCTGATAGAGCCGCACCTCATGCACCGGTGACCGGCCCAGCACGTCGGCCAGCACGCGCTGCGCCTCCGCCATCGGCCAGTCGTCGCTGCTCCACAGGTCGAGGTTTTCCGCCCGCTTGGTGTCCGAAAGATCGGCGCCGATCACGTCGCCGTCGCGCGTGAGGTACACTGTGGCGCTCTCCTCGCTCGTGCGCAGCGCCACTGTCCAGCGTATCTCGCCATAGGCGGGCTCGGGCAGAATCGACACCGTCCGCGCGATCTCGACGGAGGCGACGACCGGAATGTCCTCGAGTTGGGCGTGTGCCACCGAGGCTGCAACCACCGCATCGAACTGCCCCGGATCGATCTCGCTCAACCGGAAGTAGGCGCCCGCCGGATCGTCGACGATGCCGCTGTCATAGGCAGCCGACGGACCGCTGACGAAATGGAAGTTCACGACGCCCAGATCCATCCGGCTCACCGCCCACTGCGCGAAATCGCTGCCGGCATCCGCCTGCGTGACCGCGACGATCGAGTCCGGCGCGAAGGTGAGCTTCACCACCGGTCGGCTCTCGCCCATCTTGGCGACCAGCGCCTCGAGACCCTTCTCCCGCACCGTCTGGGCACCGGTGTAGGACTCGGCGGCCATTGCGGCGGATGTGGCGAGGACGAGGACGAAAGCGGCAGACAGACGGCGCAGCATCGGCATGGCGAGCCTCCCTTGCCGTCATTCCTGCCCCCCCAGCATGTACGCGCGATGAACAGGCGCGCCGCAATTGCGGCGAACGCCGCCTGCGCTACCGCCGCCGCTGCGCCCGCGCCATCGTGAACAGCGTCATCCGTGCCGCCACCGACCGCTGGCCGCGATCATAGGCAAGCTGCCGCGCCTCGCAGTCGCGCTTCATCTGGTTGAACGCCGTTCTGATGTCGCTCTGCAGCGAGATGCACTGCTTTGCGCCCAGCCGCTCCGCCCGGCTCACGAAGCTCTTGGCACAATTGGTGTAGCTCGACTGGTGCCAGGCCTCGTGGTTGCGCGCATAGTTCGCAAAGCTGTTCCACGCCGACCGCGTCCGGCTGCTCATGCCGCCGGGGCTGGCCGCCTTGGGCAGGATCAGGTCGAAATGCAGCCGCACGCTCACCTCCGCCCGGCATTGCCCGCCGCGCTCCCTGGTCTTCACCGACAGATTGAAGCTGGGGTGGATCGACGCATAGGCGTTGCCGTGGTCGCCGCGCACCGGATTGCCGTTCATCGACCGCACGAGGCTCGCCGCATTCGTCCCCTGCACGAGATGCTCGCGCCTGTTGACGGTGACCTTCACTTCGGCGGCCGCTTCGCCGCAAAGCGCTGCCATCACCAGCCCGCCAAGGGCAGTGCGGAGCCAAACCCTGACGCGAAGTCCCAGCTCCCAAGACACGGATGCGATCCCCGATCCGCAGCCTGCCGCTCAGTGAGCATCCTCCCGGTCGCCGCCCGAGGCAAGCGGCGCGCGCCGAAGTGATCGGGCTGGACATTCGGCTCGGTGGTTGCTGAACTCGCGGGCCAACGGCGGGGAGCAGCCATGGACGACATCGACCGCCGCCATCTCATCCGCTGCGTCGAGCTTGCCGAAGCCGCCCTGGCGAGCGGCAACGATCCGTTCGGGTCCATCCTCGTTGCCGCCAACGGCACGGTGCTGCGCGAAGACTACAATCGCGCCGGCGGCGGCGACGAAACGCGCCATCCCGAATTCGAGCTGGCCCGCTGGGCCGCCGGGAACATGACGCCCGAGGCGCGCGCCGGCGCCACCGTCTACACCTCCGGCGAGCACTGCCCGATGTGCTCGGCTGCCCATGCCTGGGTCGGTCTGGGCCGCATCGTGTACGCCGTCTCGGCGGCGCAGCTTGTGGAATGGCGGACCGCGCTCGGCGCCCCGCCCTCGCCCGTCGCAGTGCTTCCCATTGAGGCGATCGCGCCCGGCGTGCGCGTGGACGGCCCTGAACCCACGCTCCGCGAGCGGATGAAACAGCTGCACCTGCGCCATCACGAGGCGAAGCGGGCCGGCGGCCGCTGAGCGCTCCAAAAAACAAAGACCCCGCCACGCGGGCGGGGTCTGCGATGCATCGGTCGAAACGGCGCGTCTTACTCGGCCGCGACCTTCTTGGGCGTCACCGCTTCGGCATAGGCATTGATCAGCGTCTCGCAGCCCTTGCCCGGCTTGAACGTGAACTCGCCGATCAGCGACACCGGCGTCACTTCGGCCGCCGTGCCCGTCAGGAAGCATTCGTCGAAATTGGCGAGCTCCTCGGGCATGATGTGCCGCTCGACCACCTTGTAGCCATTGGCCTTTGCGAGCGCGATCACCGTCTGGCGCGTCAGCCCGTTGAGGAAGCAGTCGGGGTCGGGCGTATGGATCTCGTCGCCCTTGATGAAGAACACGTTGGCGCCCGTCGCCTCTGCGACATAGCCGCGATAGTCGAGCATCAGCGCGTCGGCATAGCCATTGGCCATCGCCGCGTCCTTGCTTAGCGTGCAGATCATGTAGAGACCGGCAGCCTTGGCCTTGCAGGGAATCGTCTCCGGGCTCGGGCGCTTCCACTTGCTCCATTCGAGCCGGATGCCCTTGAGCTTTTCTTCCACCGAGAAATAGGACGGCCACACCCAGCTCGCGATGGCGAGGTGCACGGTGTTCTTGCGCGCCGGAACGCTCAGCTCTTCCGAGCCGCGCCACGCAACGGGACGCACATAGGCATCGACAGGGCCGTTCTTTTCAAGCACGAGGCGCTTGGCCGCCTCGATCTCGTCGACGCTGTAAGGAATGGTGAAGTCGAGCGTCTTGCCCGACTGGATGAGCCGCTCGGTGTGCTCGCGCGAGCGGAAGATCTCGCCGCCATAGGCGCGCTCGCCTTCGAACACGCAGCTCGCATAATGCAGTCCGTGCGTCAGGACGTGGATTTTCGCGTCCTTCCACGGTTTCAGTTCACCGTCGAACCAGATCCAGCCGTCGCGCTGGTCCATCGGGATAGCCATCCTCGCCTCCACATCTCGGGCCGGGTTCACCGGCTCGTTCCCACCCGCTGGCAATCTTGCTCGAAAAGCCCCGGCCTTGGCAAACCGGAACGGCTTTGGGATAAGTTCAGCGGGCTCGCAATGGAGTGACAATGGCACCCGCCCAAATAAATGTCAACAATGCTGACATAAATCCGCGGACGGACCAGATGGACACCATGCCGCTCGACGTCATGGGTCTGTTTTTCTTTGCTTATCGCGATTTCGTCGGCGACGCCGACGCCCTGCTCGAGCGCCAGGGATTCGGCCGCGCCCACCATCGTGTGCTCTACTTCGTGAACCTCAAGCCCGGCATGCCGGTGGCCGACCTTCTCGATATTTTGAAGATCACCAAGCAGAGCCTTGCCCGGGTGCTGCGCCAGCTGATCGACAATGGCTATATCGAGCAGAAGACCGGCGAGTCGGACCGGCGCCAGCGCCTGCTCTACGCCACCGAAAAAGGCCGGCGCTTCTTCGAGGTGCTGTCCGCCACGCAGACCAGCCGCATCGACGCCGCCATCGCCGCCCTGCCGCCCGAGGGCAAGCGCACCGTGCTCAAGTTCTTCGTCAGCATGGTCGACACCGGCGACCGGTCGACCCTCGACCGCCTGAAGCTTACTGACGACATTTAGATCACCGATCTAGATCGACCGTATACCGGCGCTCTAGTTCACCTTGCAGTGGCGCGCCTTTTCCTCGGCCTTGATCGCCTCGATCGCCGCCAGTTCCTTCTTGGTCAGCTTGGGCGCCTCAGTCCAGCAGTCGGAATTGTCGAACACGTCCTGCGCGAGGTCGGTTTTGAAGCAATAGCCCTTGGCGTCGTAGATCGCGTTCCGCGCGTACCACAAATCGTAGCATGACGGCTGCGCCGCCATCGCGGCGCTGGGCACGATCACTCCGACGGCAACCGCGGCAGCGGCGACAAACCGATACATCATGGCGCAATTCCCCTCATTGAGTTGCATCTGAGACGCCGCCCAGCGGCGCCACCTTGGTCTACATCAGTTTCTTGCCGTTGGGCACCTGGTGGTCGACGCCGGCCAGCACAATCGCGCCGGCTTCATCCTCGAACCCCAGTGTCAGCACTTCCGAACGCACCGGCCCGATCTGCCGCGGCGGGAAATTGACCACGCCCAGCACCTGCCGCCCGACCAGTTGCTCGACCGTGTAGTGGACAGTGATCTGCGCGGAGCTCTTCTTGATCCCGATCTCCGGCCCGAAATCGATCATGAGGATGTAGGCCGGCTTTCGCGCTTCGGGAAAGGGCCGCGCTTCCACCACCGTGCCCACACGGATGTCGACGCGCTCGAAATCGGCATAGGCGATCTCAGCCACGGCCAAGCTCCTCGCTGCGGTGCCGTGCCGCGCGCACCGCCCGCTCCATCAGCGGCTCGAGTCCGTCCGCGGCCATCAGCACCGCCAGCGCCGCCGCCGTCGTGCCCTTGGGCGATGTCACATTCTCGCGCAGTTGCGAGGCCGGCGCATCGTCGGCCTCGAGCAGCGCCGCCGCGCCGATGATGGTCTGCCGCGCAAAATGCATCGCCTGCGCCGGCTCGAACCCCTGCCGCATCGCGGCCACCGCCAGCGCTTCGACCATGTAGAACACATAGGCCGGTCCCGAGCCCGACACCGCCGTCACCGCGTCGATCATGGTCTCGGCCTCGAACCACGCCACGTCACCCGCCGCGCGTAGCAGCAGGTTGGCGACCTCTTGGTCGGCCTCACTGACCGACAGCCCGACCGCTCCGGTGATCCCTTTGCCCAGTTGCGCCGGGGTATTGGGCATCGCGCGCACCACGCGCTCCGTATCGAGTCCCGCTGCCAGGGTGTGGAGCGAAATCCCCGCCGCGATCGAAATCACCAGCGTGTGCTTGCCCACCACCGGCAGCACCTGCTGCAGCACGGGGATCATGTTCTGCGGCTTCACCGCCAGCACCAGCACATGCGTCAGCACGCCGTCCGCCGATTTCAGCAGCCGCGCGCCCGTCTCCTGTGCAAAGGCCTGCGCGGGCTCGCCCGCGAACGGATCGACCAGCACCAGCCGGTCGGGCGGCAGGCCGCCCGCAATCCAGCCCCGCGCCATCGCGAGGCCCATTTTGCCGGCCCCCACCAGAACGACGGGACCGATATCCTTGAGTGATTGCTCAGCCAATCTGGCCTCCCCTACGCGGGGCGGCGAGCGGCGTTGGCTCAGGCTTCCCCGACGGTCTCGAACAGCACGCTTTCGAGTGCCTCCGCAGCCGACTTACCGGCCCAGACGACGAACTGGAAGGCCTGATAATAGAGATCGCAGCTTTCCGTCGCCGAACGGAGCAGCGCTTCGCACTGCTGCGGGCTGACTTCCGCGCCGCCGGTCAGCAGGTGCGAATTGCGGAACAGGATCACCCCGTCATTCGCCCACATGTCGAAATGGCCGATCCACAGCTGCTCGTTGACCAGCGCGATCAGCGCCTTCACCTCGCCGCGGCGCGCCTCGGGTACCTTGAGGTCGAATGCCGACGCGATGTGGAGGGATTCGAGGTCCTCCATCCAGTTGAACGAGACGTGGTAGTCGCTCCATGAGCCGCGGACCGAGATCGAGATCTCGTCGGCGTCCTGCCGCTCGAAGTTCCAGTCGTTGATCGCGGCGATGTGCTCGATGATATCGACCGGATGAAGGGTCGTTTCGGGCTCGAATTCGAGAAGAGACATGGTGGTTCCCGCTGGTGAGCGTGAAAGAAAATACGCTTTACTCAAAGGGACTTACCGCACGCAGATCGCCTACGAATCGTGCCTTGCGTCCAACCTAGGCAGTGTGCCGATTCAGGGGAATCCCCTCACCCGGCGTTCGCGGCTTTCTTCTGTGGATGATCCCGCTCAGATTGTTAAGAACGTCTTAACCATGCCGCTCCGGACACATGAATTTGGTGTCACATTCGGACAAATGACCTGAAAGTCCGCGCAGGCGGCGCCGGACACGAGTCCGGAGAGCCCTTGCGCTGAGCACTCATCCTCCGTTCACATTTCCCCTGCTAGCCGCGCGCCTCCTTCACACCGCGACCCAGCCATGCTCCTCATCCGTCTTCTCGCCCTGCTCGCGATTGCGCTGCCCTTCGCATCGTCGGCCACCGCCGCCGGCCGCTATTTCGCGCCTGATCAAGAATCCGCGAGCGGCGTCATCGCGGCGGACGCATCGGGCGCGCTCCACGCCGCTTATTCCGGTTATGACGGCGTCGCGAGCAGCGTCGTCACCTACCGCTATTGCGCCAGCGCCTGTGAAACCGAGGGCAATTGGCAATCGCTGCCACTCCCCTTCAGCGAGCCCGAGCTCGTCCAGATCGCCGTCACGCCGGACGGCCGCCCGCGCCTCATGATCCAGAGTTCGATGTTCGTGGCCGGCGCGTCGGTGCTGTTCTCCTACGCCGAATGCAATACCGCCTGCACCGATGCGGCGAGCTGGACCATCGTGCCAATCGCCAACAAGGCGGAAGAAACCCTCGGCGGCCTGTTCCAGTACCGCATCAACGAGCACAGCTTCGCCCTCGACGCCTCCGGCCGCCCGTGGTTCGTCTACACCGACGCCAATTATGGCGCCGAGCCCGACCATTACGGCACCTTCCTCACCACCTGCGCCGCCGACTGCACCGATCCCGAAAACTGGACCGACACCAACGTCGCCGTCCGCCTGCCCGAGCAATACACCACCGAATCCTGGGATCAGGTCGCGCTGGCAGTCACCCCCGACGGCCGCCCGCGCCTGCTCGGCAAGGTCTGGGCCCTCGACGCCGACGGCAACCAGATCGAGAACGGCGAAGGCCTCTATTACTACGAGTGCGACGCCGCCTGCGACGACCGCGCCCGCTGGCGCCGCACCCGCATCATCGACACCGGCTTCGGCTCCTATCCCAATCCCGGCTGGGACCTCGAAGTCCTGCCCGATGGCCGGCCCCGCGCCGTGCTCTTTGCCGGCGACAGCATGGCGCAGGACAGCCTCGACCACACGCTGATCTATCTGTGGTGCGACACCGCCTGCGACAGCGACGCAAACTGGTACGGCCATGGCGTCACCGCCACCGGCGACGGCGAAGCGCCCGACCTCGCGCTCACCAGCACGAGCAATCCTCGCATCGCCTTCCTAGGCGAGCATGGCGACCTCGGCTATCTGAGCTGCGACGTCGACTGCCAGTCCGACACCGGCCGCTGGTCGCTGGCGCTGCAGGACTCGACCGCCGACGCCTCGGCCGACCGTCCCACCGCCCTGCCCTTCACCTGCGACGCGGAAATCTGGCAGGGCTTCCTGCCCCGCATCGCGCTCGCCGGCGACGCGCCGTGGTTCGCCTACGATCTCGTGGTCGAAGCCCGGTGCCTCTATCAGGAAGTCGGCGACCCGCTGATCACCTACGAGTTCCACGAGCTCTGGCGCGGCTCCCGCCTGAGCTGGGGCACCGGCACCCTTGTCCCGCCGCCCACAGGAACCGCCGCCGCGACCCTCCGCCCCTGAGCAGGAGAGGTGCGACCGCCTAGATGTCGTTTCCAAGAAGGTTGTTCAGGCGGAGCCAGGGGGTGAGGCCGCCGATGGCGGTATGGGGTCGGATGAGGTTGTAGTCGTTGGTCCATTCGGCTGCGGCAAGGCTTCGGTCGATCGAGGAGAG